>ERZ779866.1268-NODE-1268-length-26156-cov-3.610743_pt1 | contig 26156 bp, 33 predicted proteins | sample MGYA00511248_ERZ779866 | MGnify/ENA primary metagenome ERZ779866 (study PRJEB29588, sample SAMEA2155758) | human gut metagenome | biome: human gut; feature: human-associated habitat; material: faeces | place: Denmark | collected 2008/2010 ... | reverse complement strand
AGCACGTCAGCTGCTGGTCATGACCAACGCTGATAACCCGCGTGACGCACAGCAGGCAGTGGATCTGGGTGCTGAGGGCATCGGCCTGTGCCGTACCGAGCACATGTTCTTCGAGGCCGACCGCATCCCCGCCATCCGGGAGATGATCTGCTCCGATACCGTTGAGCAGAGAGAAAAGGCTCTTGAAAAGCTGCTTCCTGCATATTGAGTAGAGCACAAGTGTCATAAAATTTCATACACTATCCTCCTACAAAATCTCGTCTACCAATCCATATTTGAGCATGGTATTGGCATCCATATACCACTGTTTTCGCTCCATAGCGTTGTATTCTTTCTCAGTGATATTGGTGTTGTGAAGGATGTATTTTTTGATTTTGGAGTCAATCTTGTTATAGAATTTGTAGGTATCCTTTACATCGCCCACACTACCAGCGAAGTTACTGCTTCCATCATGCAGCAAACCAACAGAAAATGGATAACAGACTTTGTGTACATTGGGGTTATGTTTACCGGCAGAAAGGATAATACATCCCATACTGAAAGCATAACCAAGGACAATAATTGTGGTCTGAGTTTTCAGTCGGTCAATCACATCACACAGCACCAGTCCATCCAAAGCAGAACCACCAAGAGAATGAATGAAAATCTCAATAGGTTCTCCAGTTCCATCGCTATCCATTGAGATGAGAGGCATGACAGCTTGCTGTACAATCTTCTGCGTAATTTCTCCCTCGATCAGGATGCGGCGATTGTCAGCATCTACAAATACTTCATCTTCATCGTCACCCAGTCCAAGCACATCCAGCAGGTCATCATCCATATTTTTCTGATTCATACTACGCCTCCGCTTTCTGAGCTTCTGCCAGTGCTGTCATTGCGCTCTGAAAATCTTCATTCTCGAAAGCCTCACTGATTTCACCAAACTTCTCAATCAGTTCATCCAGCTTATTGCGATTAAGGACTTGCTGTTTCTTCCATTCAACAGCTGCATAGCAAGCCTCTGCAATGCAGGAACCAGCAGCGGAATAATATACGGCATTATGTAAATCAGAGACAGTCATCCACTGATACACTGTTTCAAGGTCGATATTACCATCTGCATCAACCGGCATATCAATATTGGTAATGTGCTGAAGCATCATAGCAAATACAACCACATCGTAATACTGAGGATAGTATTCATTGTCCACAAAGCAGGATGATAAAACAGTATCTACAACAGTATCTACAGTCTTTAGTGATGGAATACTGAGTTCCACAGTGATAGTTTTATCTCCGCAAGTCACTGTCTGGGTTTTTGTCTTTGCTACATCTGCTTTGTACAAAGCATTCATCTGGGATTTGCTGATTTTTTTCATAGGATAACTACTCCTTTATTTTATATTTTGTACAGGTAAGACCTGTAATTTCCTCTTGCACTCTGCACTCAAAGGCTTTAAGCAAGATGCTACATCTTCCATTGCGATACCGATTGCACCCAGTACAGCGCTGCCGAAACTGGTCTGCGGATTCTTGGTCAGGGAAGATGCCGACATAAGTTACTGGAAAAATACGCATTTCAATCCGTGGATTTTTTGCGTCATATAAAATTTTATTAACCCTCTCACATACCTGTGAATCATCTAACCACACAGCTCCTGACTCAGTAATGGCATCCAACAATATCTTCCAGTGGTTATTGGCATCCATGTGAGTCCGAGGGAAATAAAAATCGCATTCAACATAATAGTGTTGGAACTTATTGGTAGAGGGGTGAAAATCCTGTACCTTTACTTGTTCCTTAACATAACGAATAAATTCGTTCTTAAATTCTTTTGCTTCCGCTGTTTCATACAGCGAAATCTGTGGCTTACCATGCACAATAAAAGCTCTTGGTTTTATATAATGATTAACCGATACAGGCATAGGGGAGGTGAGTTTTAGTTCTTGCATAATTCCTCCAAAAGAAAAAGGGTAGGGTGCGATTTGCACCCTACACCAACGAACAATAATTTTTGCAATATCGTACCTGTTCAGCCCCTAGAACAAACTGTTCTGTATCAGGACATTCGACCTGACAAGGGCATAGCCCCTGTGTCAAAGAACAGGAGACCATAACTCTTTCATAGTCTTTGTCGTGATTTAAAAACTGCTCTCTTGGACGATACCGCTGATATTTGCAGACAACCATTAGGCAGTTACAGTCACATCAACGGTTGCTTGCAGATTCTTGTAAGTACAGGTAATCTTTGCATTACCTTCAGCCACTGCGGTAATCAGACCAGATTCAGATACTGTTGCGTATTCATCATGGTCAGATTTGTAGGTCACACCTTCAGTCAGCTCAACCTGAGATACACTGCTGCCACGAACGCCATATACTTTAATCTGCTCAGTCTCAGAAGTACCGGCAGACAGTACGGATTCAGATGGAGTAGCCAGAATAGATGAGAACTTGTACAGCATCTCAGAGTTGTGGTAGTGCTTAAAGTAGTAGCCGTAGCTGTCACCAGAACCATCACAAGCAGAACCAGAATTGTCCTTCAGTGCAGAACCAGTGATTTCAAAAGAACCACCATCAGAGGTGTTGGTAGAGTGAGTAAAGTTACCATCCAGCTGGAACTGTGGCAGTACCCAACCGTTTTCGCCAATCTCACCTACACCAGAGCGATACAGCTTGGTTTTCAGAATCAGTTTGCCGACCATAGGGCTGGAGCTGACTGGAATTGGAACAATTTCACCGTCTGCTTCATACAGATAGGTAACATTGATACACTCGTTGGTGATACCATAAGAAGTCAGGTCAAGATTAGTATCAGTTACATTGTTGATGACAACATCATTACCGTTGATGGTGACATTAACTTTCTTGTCAACTGGAGCTACCGGCAGAGTGATTTTACCAGAAACAGCTCTAAATTCTTTGTTGGTCAGGAATACAGATTTGGTAATCTGAATGGTAGAACCAAGGTTAGCAGCAATGTACTCAGTCTGAATATCCAGTGCAGACATCGAAGCGGTTACACTACGGTCAGATACAACAGTCCACAGTGTAGCACCACCATCGCCGCCCTTTTTCTCTGTTTTGTTGGTGGTAACTTCTACTGATGCGTCAGTGTTGGCAAGTGCTTTAAATACAAGGTTGCCAGCAGGATCGTAGAAGTAACCATCAAATACAGAAGAACAATAGTCATGACCTGCCTTACCTGCAAGCAGTTCAGCATTTGTATTTGGCATTGTTTTCCCTCCTAATAAAATTAGAGCCAGCCAACGACTAGCTCTTTTCGTTTAGTAATCCTTTGACATCGTCCTCTGTACGGAAATGTGAAAGGATTTTCTCTTTGTTTGTTTGTCGAATTAACCAGTGACGAGGCTCTTTCTTAAACTTGACAAATCCTGTCATCTGACCATTCAACTGTGCCTGATAGATTTCCTTTGTCAGTAGTCTATCGGTTTTTAAGATATACTCTCTCAGCGGCATTTCTCCCAGCTCAGAGCGTAAACAACGATTATGCAATGACATTAAATCCAGTCGATCTTCCTCTGTAATGCCGCTTTGTGTTTGTCCTGCTCTTTGCAGTCTCACCATATCTTCGTTGTATACACGACGCATTACAGGGTCAACTTCTTCTTCGCTAATGTCAATACCATTCTGAATTAGTACCACTCTGCGAAAATCGTCAAACAGTTTTGGAGTGAGTACCAAACTAGCTCCCTGATCTGTCTGAGATGGACGACGAGTGATATGTAATATCTTTCCATCTAACCTACGGTCAGTTGGATGTTGTAAACTAATTTCCTGTTCGTCTCCCAATATCATCCGCATCAGCATGACAAACAACTGCGGAATAGCCTGATACGCTGGTGGCGTATCTTCTTCCTCCAGCATACGAAAGGTCTCCAGAATAAACCGCAGTCGTGACATTGCCTGAAACTTGATATCCGGCAACTCTAAAGGGTCTATCTGTAGCACAGCACTGCATTTCTTAAAGAGGTTGATTTGAGAAACCGTTACAGGGTATAAAAAAACTCCCTCAAAGTTAATGGGGGAGTTCCAAAGCAAATTATTATGATATGTTTTTTCTACATCTATCATGTTACATGTTGATGGTTCCGGTGCTAAAGAACAGAGAATATCCCAGATATGCAGAGTTTGCCATTGACCAATCCTCAATACTCAGTAGTTTCATGTTGCCTACCACATCGAGGTGATAGCCAGCCAACAGGTCATTGACCTTCTGCATCAGCACATCCTGTCGCTGACTCAGACCGTCATCTAAATCAGTCAAGTCATTGTGGCAGAAAATATCCACCTCAAAGGTTGGCTGATATACATACGGTGTAGCCTGTACAGCAATCCTTGTTACATGGATTCTGATTTCACAGTCCTTTAGGTAAGTCACCTGATTGGGATACGGCTTCAAAAAGATTCTCTGTTTTTCATTACCAGGATGAGATAAGAATAACTCCTGCATTTGTTTTGAGGTAATTTCCTGTTTTAAAGCATCTGGGGTATCGTAGTAGAGCAGCTTTGCAATCTCTTTATCTTCTAACAGTCGATACATTACCTTTGCCTTTAGTTCAGAAATCACATTCCCTAAAACAACATGACTATCCTGTACGCCATACACCATCAGATCACCCCTTTCACTGTAATATCCTGTATAACCTCTAACTGACTCTCTGGTACAGATACCTTTATCCGAATGGTCTTACCAATATTGGATAGGGCAGGGGAGGCAGAAAGAATAATCTTGTTACTCTCAATGACGAAAGAAGCAAAGTCAGCTCCTTCCAGCAACTCACACTGGAAAGTTGGATGTTCAACCTTAACACCATTCTGGTATACAGCAACCAGCAGTTCTTTTTCAAACCGCAGTCTCAGCACATAGTCTCCAGCGGGGTCAATCAGTTCCATGTTGCTCTGCTCCTGTTGTTCTTTTGATACTGTAACCGCTATTTTATACAGGGCATTACCTAACTGAATTGCAATCTCTGCTTGACCAGGAGCGACCGCAGTTAAAACACCATACTTGTCTACCATCACCGCATCTGGGTTACTGGAGGCAAAGGTAAAATAGCTGATATCTACTGGCATATCGTTGATAGAGCCTGAAATATTTAATGGATAGATAGCATCTGGATCAAGGTGCAATGTCTTGCCAGTATTGACAACATTGATATTGCAGTTCCATCTTGCTACATCATAGTCAGCGCACATCATCTCACCATTGTCATACTCACCAAGCTGGTCTTGTATCAGCATAACTTCCACAATACCAGGGCGCAGCACATCATTGATTTTTGATACAGTGTATGCCTGTGGATGTTTTGGGTTTCTGGAGATTAAGAATCTCATATTATAGGTAATTTCAGAGCTATCCTCATTAAAGGGAATCCAGAAAGCAGACTGGTTATCCAGCAGGTTAAAATCTTCTGTCTGACGGACACCATCTGTGTAACTGTTCTTAGTACGCAGGGCAACCGGATACTCAATGAGTTTATATTTGTACAACCAGCGCAGACGATAGGTGCATTGCAGAATACAGTTCTTAGGGAACATTGCATCTGCTTTGTCTGACACCATCATCCAAGGTTCTTCTACACCTTCATCGTTTGGAATATAAATATAAGTGCCGATAGGAACAGTCTTATCCCCACGAAACTGGATAACAAAGTTAGGGCTTGGGTTGTTGACGGAGGCATCAATATCTCTCATCACCCTCGCATCATAATAGCGTTTTCCAATACGAACCTTTTTGTATGTAGTCGTACCGTCAAACACCATATCCTTGATGTCATTGCTCATATTCATCATCGCTTCATTGATGTTGCCCCCATACAGGCTCATTCTTTTGCGGTAATTCTCTAGCATGAGTTCACCGCCTAAGACTGAAAATATGAGGAATTGCGATAACTATAGTCTCTACGAAGCTGTCTGCTTCTGAGTTCTGCACTGTCTCTCAAAGACTTTAGTTTTTCCATCTGGTTTGCCTGTGCAAAGAATTTTTCCTCTCTGGTTCCAATAAACTGTCTGGTATACATGACGCTGTTCAGCTGTGGTTCTACCCACTCACATACCATCTGCAAAGCCAGTATTTCAATCTCAATATCCAGCAAAGTATCTGTAAAGCATTTTTCTGCTTCATCTCTTTTGCTCAGATCAGATTTACAGGGCTTTGTCTTTACGATTGCACTGATAAGATAACCATACAGCATTTCCTCTACATCTTCTTCTGGCAATGAGAGGAATTTGAAGTCACTGATTTTTTGCAGGAACCGTTTGTACACATCAGAAAACGGTGTACCCATGTTCATCACCTCTTACAGCAGAGCTTTGAGGTTTGTACCCAGTTCAGCGTCCAGCAGTTTGATGACTCTCACACTATCCAGCTGACCATTCTTCACATATTTTCCAGCGATGTCGATGATAGCTGTTTTAAAACCTTCAGGAGCATGGCGCAATCTCTGTCTAAGTTCATCTTCACCTAATGCAAACATCTCATCAGGATCATCCAGTCCAAAGAAAGAGTTGTACAGGGCAGTCAATCCCCATTCCTGTGCCAGTTCTTCATCCTCAATGATAAACTGAGGATTCATTACAAAACCGGAACGGCTGGATTTCATTGCCAACAGGTCTTGATACTCAACAGGAGCAACATCACCATAATCAGCCCAGTTATAATACATATCCTTAGTTTTCTTAGATGCACAGATGAGTTCGCCAACAGTGACGCTGCGGCAGTCAATCATATCATGCAGCCCATAGCTTTTCTTTTTTGCTGGTTTCGTTTCTTTTACTGGAGTTTCAACCTCAGTAGTAGTTTCTGTTGCTTTTGCGGCTGTTTCCGCAGCTTTCTTGGTAATAGCCAAGAGTTTCACTTCCTTAAAAATAATATTTCCTGCGACTCAGTTAAGAGCCGCAGGATAGTAGTTCGCTTATTTTGAGAGATTAAGCAATCTCTTTGTACATACCAAAGTTCAGGTTCATAACAACGCCGACACCAATCTTAGCCATGTATTCAGCCTCGATGGTCATATCAACGTTGGTTTCTCTGTCAGCTACCTCGTTAAAGTAAGCATCGCCCTCGTTGATGAACTTGATTGGCTTGAAGTCAGGACGAACTGGCATAAAGAGCAGCTTCTTGTTGTCGATGAGGGCTTTGCGAGTGCCAGCCTCATAAACCTGTGGAATTGCTACCAGACGGACACCGTTGACATGACCAATCAGACCAGTAGTATTACGCTCTTTCTTCATATCCTCAGAAATCCAGTCTACATCGCAAACCTTGTACAGCTTGCTCAGTGCAGTCTTAGTACCCATGATGACACATTCACTGCCAGCCTGTTCACTAACCAGAGAAGCCAGTGCCTCAACATTCTCAGCAGTAATAGTGCCGGTCTTTACAAACTCTGGAGGAAGAACCTTCTCAACATCCATGAATGCCTCATAGATCATACCGTTGGCAAAGTTATCCCAAGATTTGTAGATTTTCTGAATGAATGAAGCCCAGTCAATCTTACCCAGCATCATCAGCTCAAAGTCAGTGTAGATTTTAACACCGTACCAGCTGGTCTTAACGGTGAAGGATTCACCAGCACCCAGCTTCTGACGGATCAGATCATGATGGTTACCAGAGAATTTAGAGATGGTCAGCAGGGAATCATCTTCTACATAGAAGTCGTTTACATCGCCAAGAGCAATGTTTTTCTGCTCAACATATTCGTTGAAGAATGGGTTGTCATTCCAACCACTCACTCTCAAATCTTCAATGGTGTCCTCGATTACCTCATAAATGTCCTGTTTATGTCTGCGAATTGCTCTGTGCATCTCTTTTCTGGAGCAGTCAGCAGCTACGCCCAGAACTTCTCTAAAGCGATTGCGGATTGCTTCGGTAGAATCTGCTGCACTATAGTTTTCTGCATTGACTCCATGAGCGGTGTCAACCATCAGTTTAGTAAAAGTCATATCCATTATTGTCGTGCCTCCTTCTCAATTATTTGCAGAAGCCGTTGCGAACGACTTCGATCAGCATGCGTTTGTCTGCGCCAGCACCATAGCCGTAGGTCTTAATCTCACGGATAACAGCGGTAAATGCAGCAGTACCTTCATCGGTAGTCTTTTCCTCATATTTACCAGCATTAGCGGTATCAGCAACAACGAACTGACCTACTTTTACTTCGCTGTCAGCAGCTTTTACCAGAGATACGGAAACTTCATATCTGTCGTCTGGCTCCAGTGGGTATGCTCTCATTACATCGCCAGCTTCGTTGTAGAAGTTAGTTTCAGCAGCCTCTACTTTGTTTCTGGCTCTTGGCAACAGCGGAACAGAACCAATAACATATACTTTGTCAGTTGCTTTTGCAGCAGCAGCCTTGTATACCTCTCTGCTGTTTTTATCTTTTGATGGTTCACCTTTCGCCCAGATAGTACCATTGTCGCAATCCTCGGTATGTACCAGGTTTAGCATATGACCAGCTCTGGTAGCACGAATGTCGCTGGATACAAATACAGCGTGTTTAACATTTGCCATTTTAAAATTCCTCCTTATTTCTTCATGAAATTAAAAAGACCACCATAAGCTCCCTGATTTGGTGGTTCGTTGCCTTCTGGCTCTCCTACATTGATTGTAGATTTCTTATTCTGTTTTGCAGTAAACAGGGCAGCGGCTTTCTTTTTGCCAAACAGAGCATAGCACTGAGTTTCAATATCCTGAACCTCCATGTTGTCCATGTCAGCTTTCAATGCTTCATATTCAGCCTCACCCTTTAGCTCATTCTCAAACTGTTCAAAAACAGCTTCTTTCTGAGCTTTTACCTCAGCAGCAATACGCTCCTGCTCTGCGGTGTACAGTGCTTGATATTTTGTCTGAGTTTCATCAGCCTGCGCTTTCAGAGCTTCATAATCTTTTGTCAGCTTACCGACCTTTGCCTCAGCTTCGGTTTTAGCATTGTACATAGTCTCCATAGATTCAGTCATGATGGTTTCAAATACATTTGTTTCAGGGATTTCTTCGCCGTCTACATAATCCTCATAACGAATCTTCTTACGTTTGCAGTTAGCAAAATCCAGAGTGACCTTATCGCCGTTCTGTACAACCGGAACGCCATAGTTGTGGTAATGCTCCTGACAGTCGCACACAATAACTTCCTGTCCCTGCATATCCACAAACCAATAACGATTACAGGTTTCACCCCAGCGGTCGGTATACTTGATTTCAGCCAGAGTGTTATGAATCTCACTCATGAACTCATTCAGATTCAGTGCAAACTCAGCGTTTGGTTCAGCCGGAGCAGACTCTGGGGTAGTTTCTGGTTCCATTACTTCTGGATTTTCATTTGTTCTGATACCATTGTCATCCATTGGTTGATCCTCCTTTGTATTCAGATTTGAAAATTCCTTTTTGAAATCTTCCTTTAATTTCTCCCATTCCTCGTTGTAATGGTTTTTCTGATACAAGGTCAAACCAGCAGACTCAAAGCATGGCTCATGTCCTTCTCCTAACAGACACAGTGCTGTATAGTAGAAATCATTGATGTGGTAGCAACCGTCCTGCATCTCACCGCTTTTTACAGTGATTTCCATAGATTGTCCCTCACATCCGTCACGCCTGATTTTGTCGTAACACTCTTGTCTTTTCCAAATCAATACCTCAACATTGAGGTATTCATGGATACCAGTCTTATCCTCTACAACTTCCCAGTAATAATTTGCGTCTTTTGGTACAACGCCAACTGGCTGGGTAACAGGTACAAGCTGATACTCTCCATCTTTTTTCACCATATCAAATTCATGTCCAGTGATGCTGTCATCTTCTCTGGAATAGTAAGCTACAACTGGAATGTTGTAGATACTATCCATGCACTGCTCAAAGGTATCTTTGGAAAGAAAAGTGTTATTGCGATTCTTGCCGGTATATGCCACTCGAATGACACCTCGATCAAACGATGGGTTAATTTCAGTCAGATTAAATAGGGAGGAAGCGAACGGAATTTTCATTTGTTTCTCTTGCATAATTCACCTCCACATTAAAAATACCTCGACTAAAACAGCCGAGGTTTAAAACAAAAGCGTATCGCTCATTGTGAATTTGAGGTCATCGCTTTGCTTATTGAATTGTAAATTCCCCTCATTGATAAAACACCAGAAGGTACTATGCTCAAACTCTTTGGTCTGAAAGAGGGGCAGGGTTTGTTCCAGAATTTTCTTTGTTTCTGGGTCAGTCGTATAAATGAATCTCATATCATCACCTATGTTTCTATGGTATCTGCATTCTGGTTGCCATCTCTGGTCTGCATTCCGGCATCTCCCAAATCAGATACATCTTTTTCAGGTCTGCCACCTTCATTTGCGGTATTCGATTGTGTATAGGATGTCTGTAAAGGTACAAACTGTTCCTGCAATCCTAAAATGGTGTTTTCCACATAAGCCGCAGAAAGTGTTTGTAATGGGTCAGCACCAATCGAAGCACATAAGGTCAGTTTATTTGGCACACCAGCAGTAGCCAATTTTAGCTGCTGATCTACAAATGAGTTCTGGTTAAAAGCAGATACATTGAGAAATTCAAAGTTAAACTTGATACTGGAAGTGTTTTGCTTGATATATCTCCGCACCCAGCGTTCCAGTTGTCTAACGATCGAAAATGACATGATTTCATCCGTCTTAATAGAGGCATCCAATCCCAGACTGCCTGACTTATCAGAATTAAACAACATCTGAGATGTACCGGCGTTGTCGAATACCATTCTGGTTGCTTTGGACAGCACATCAGATTCCGGCGCATCATTCTTAAATTGTAGCGGCGTGATGTCCATAGGAGAGGTGATAACACCAACTTGGTCTGGTGTATTCTCTGCCATTCTAGCATCGAAATCCAGTATCGTATCCATGTCCAACAGGAAGTTATCTACACCTTCCGTTTTGTCGTAGACAGGAACTTTCTGAACCAGCAGTACATAGTTCTGAATTTCCTCTCTGTTACGAATCAGGGAGCGATAGTCAATCAGGTCAATCAAATCCTCAAATATGCCCACCAGTGGGGGAATGACTTCACCAATCGAATCCTCTCCAGCTTTAATACAGATTGTTTTCTTAGAATTGAGAATCTGCCACTTCATATTCTGAGTATCTTTCTTATAAGCCTGATACATACTCTGCAACTCAGTGTCTGCGGTTTCCAGCTTATACTGGAATTTATCATAATAAGAAAAGTCAAAAGCGAAGTTATAGCATCCGTCCTCTACCTGTACAATCTTACAATAGTCAGGGTCAAGGGTGTCGATGAACCATGAATCTGTAGTGCTATAAATGTAGCCGTAGTACACATCCTCACGCCAAACCGTTGTCATAATCTTACGAAACTCATGCTTCATATTCATATTGGTTAGCAGTTTCAAGGCTTTTTGGTATGCTTTCTTGACCTTCTCAGGGTCTTGGGGGTCAAGCATATCTATCTGTGGAGTAAGCACCCAATTTAAAAGGGGAATCTCTGCATAATATTTACACAGTCTACGATAAACACTACTCACGATATAGAAGAACCTTGACATATTTCTCAGGTTCTTTTCGTTGGATTTAGGGTTCTGAATATAAGAGCGATAATCTTCCTTTGTATACTGCTGATACGTTCTGGTTTCATTCTTTTTCATGTCACTCAGCGTAATATTTGCCAGTTTTGCAAAGGCAAGTCGATTACGCTCATAGATTTGTTCTTTTGTTAAAGGTTCTTTATCATCAACCATCGGATGTCACCCCTTTCGTTAATAGATTTTAGGTTTGCGAATCTTAAATGCCGCAGATAGATTTTTCTTCTCCATGACAGGTGTTATTAGTTTTGTTCTACGTTTTGTTGCTAACGCATAAGCCGCCAGAGCGCATACATAAGCTCTGTCATCGTGCATGGTATTCCGTTTATCTCTTGCCAGCTCATAGGTAACATTTCCATTACCAGTCACTGAGCGACACATATACAGCAGTTCTTTCTTAGCAAGACTGCATTGTGTCAGAGACAATACTTCCTCATTGGATAATTTGTATTCATAGGGTTCAGAACTTTTATCATCCTGTAGTAACAAAAAATCCCTCCCATCATACTCAGGGAAGGAAATTAAATCTGACTTGACCATCTTCTCAAAAGCGTCATAAATCAGTCTTTTATGCGATACAGGCTCCACCAGATGTACAATCGGCACAGCATGAGGGTATTTTCTTTTCGATGTCTCATACTGTTTATGGGTGGCATCTATAACGCCTCTGTGTTTCTTGCCATAAGAGTCTACCCAGTCAGCCAGCAATGAGTCTGCAACAGCACTCAATCCACCGCCACCAGGACCAGCATCAATATAAAGTTCGATGTTTTCCCAGTCTACACAGCCATCGCCGTTATAATCCACCATAACCCTTTTAATACGCTCTACCTGTTCCGGCATTGGCAACGGTGTTTTATTCTTTGTGCTGGGGTCTACCATGCTTATCATATTAACCAGGTCAAGCACCAAGCCTTTTTCTTTATCTTCTCTTAATTCAAAGATACCCAAAATAGAACCGTCGAATGCTCTGGCAGGGTCATAGCACAGAATAAACTTTCTTTTGCCAGTGTTATTTGTGTAAATAGGAGGTCTGACAACAGAGTTGCGGATGAGGGTGTCCATTTTTACAACAGCATCTTCGCCGCCACCAGTTGTAAACTGATTGAACAGCTCTCGTCTTGCTGCATCTGGATCTTCCTCCATCTGTTTATCCACATTGGATTGCTTGAGATGTGACTTAATAGGCTCGCCATCAACAGACGAAAAGTTGATGATGGTATTGGCATTGAGGTCACAGACAAAATAATTTGGGTCTCCCAGCATCATCTTCTTAGAAAATGTACGATACTTGTCATAGAATGGATAGCTGGCATCGCCAGCAGATGACGCATACATAAGCTGTAGCGGCATATTGATAGGGTCTATCCATCTCTTTTTACCAACACCCAGCTTAAATTCCGAGTCAACGTTGGTAAAGTTTTCTGTGGTGCTCAGCTGAATTGCTGACTGCCATGCACACTCGTCATAGAATACGCATCCACGCTTACCACGAGTTGCATCTATATTGGAGGACAGTGTTACCAGCTCAGAATCATTGTACATTCTGAAATGATGACCGCCAGGGTCATGCACAAAGCCATCTGTTTTGCCTGATGTAGATTCTACCTCCATCCTTAAAATATCGGTAATGGTCTGTAGGGAAGGGATTCTCTGCTTTGCAATATCCTCTATCTTTTTAAACACCTCGATAGACTGAGCAGCGCTCAGGGTAGAGATGTAGACACGATAGTTTGGTATTAGGATCATCCTTGTACCAAGGTACACCGCAGCTTCCATTGTTTTGCCAGCACCACGACACATGAGCCACAGCACATATGGTCGTATCCAGCTTTCCATGAAGCTCCACTTCTGGTAATCCATCAGTTTGATACCAAGCATTTCCTCGTCAAACCAAATAGGGTTTCTACGACCCTCATTGATAATTCTTGAATAAGTATGGTATGCCTCCAGCTTTCTCTGGGATAGTACTTTGGCAGGGGTAGGGATATAGATTTCCATTACTTACCATCCTTATCTGCCATTCGATTTTTGAGATTTCGATTTTCTTCTTGTAATTCGTCTCTTTCTTTTATGGTCTTTTCTAACAGCTCTCGCTGGTCTTTCAGCATCTCAATATAGTCGTTGCTTTCCAGCTTTAGCTGTTCCAGAATACTCTGATTACTCAGGTCAGCAATCTGCTTCATTGCACCACAGGTCTTTATGTCGAATACATTAACCTGAATCTCTTTAAAGTCATCTGCTGCCATCTCTTTCATCTTTCTTGTCAGTGTGTTCTGACCGGCAGTAGAGCCGCCGCTATATGCAGAAGAAAGGTTGTTGTCCTTTGCAATGCTGTTAATAGTAGCAAGCAGACCTTTCTTTGTGGTACTGAGAGTATCCAGCGTTTTAATGTTTGGATTCTTCATGCTGCTTTCCTTGAAAATCATGTTATCCAACTGCTGACATTGCAGACGAGAGAGGGTAATCTGGATCGCACTTTCCAGTTTGTGTCCATCTTCTTCGATGCCAGGGATAGCACAATATCCAGCCATTACATTAAAGCAGTATTTTCGTTCATTTTCATTTAGCCCCAGGTCAGCAAATGGGTCATAACCGACCATCGAGATGACGGAATACATATTGTTTTTGTCAGCTCTTTTCCAGCGACTCTCATTTCGCTCTCGAATCTCATTTTCACTGCGTTCCAATTCGCCATCTATAAGGCTGGTAGACCAAGTTTTATCCTTGTACTGTAATCCGTTCAGACTGCGGATGTATGTGCCTAAATTGCAAGCCCCATACTTGTCAACCAGTGAAACATATAGGGATTTTACATACGGAAGGTCTAATCTTGCAAGTGTAATCATCATTGCTGTCTCAGTACCGTATCGCTCTGATTCTGCCTTGTACATCCTCTCAATACAGGTTTTGCAGACCAGCACCTTTTGACCGGTTGCCCTCCAAAGAGGGGAGTAGGGACTGCTATGAAAATCACTTTCTTTGCCAAGTTTTCCGCAGCACATACAACGATACGGAATAGTATCTGAGGCAGTTTTCTTAACAGCCATTAGTATTCTCCTTATATTCTATATTTTTACAGGCGTGTCTGTTTTGGACTCCCTTTTACCACCCACCTAGAAATATGTTAAGGATATTCCGTTGGTGGGTGGTAAGGTCAAGAAACCAGTCATAGCATCAGGCAAATATGCTTGTTTTTGCTTATTCGTCTTTTGTGCGTTAACATAGGAGACGATAATATGCTGCAATAACACATTGACTGGTTCCTGAGAAAGGGGTATCCAAACCTTCCAGCACCGGATTTCAATTTAATACACCCAATGGATGTACTAAATTCTTTTGAAAGTCTCTGCCTGTTGCACTTTATGAAGAGGTGTGCAGAGTCCTGTTTGGAGGACATAGTGAGACTCGAACTCACAACCCACGGATTAACAGTCCGTTGCTACAACCATTTGAGCTTTATGTCCATATTGGTGGGTAGGACTGGGTTTGAACCAGTGTAGCCTTGCGACACCTGATTTACAGTCAGGCACAATTTCCAACTCTGTCACCTACCCATGTGTGTTTTGTTTTTAAAAGAGTTCAAAACAGAAAATATAACTCTATGGAGCTGGCGATAAGATTTGAACTTACAACCCTCTGCTTACAAGGCAGATGCACTACCATTGTGCTACACCAGCAAAGGAAACAAGGGTGGGAACATACCCCACCATACATACTTGTTTCAGATGAAAGGCATTTCGCCTTGGGTGCAGACCCTGGGATCGAACCAGAATCATCAGGGCATGAACCTGATATGCTACCTTTACACCAGTCTGCAATATAAAAAGAGAGCGGCAGTATTGCCGCTCTAAATGAAACAATAAAAATATATAGCACCTGTGCAATCTCTATATACGCATTATTTCTGATTGATGCTACTTTAGAGGCTGATACTCACCATCCAGTACCTTATACACAGCTCTGTGTATAAGTTCAGAATGTCCTTTGATAACCTCATAGCCTCTATCATCCTCTGTTACCAGACATACCCCACAGGATGCACTAAGCATCCTTGGGATTGGCATGGTATAACAAGAGATGCCCTCTTGACGCATAGCCCTCGAACAGAGGGTAGCGTCAGAAGTGCTATCAAATGTGATAAGGATTTGCATTAGTTTGCTGCGTCTTTCAGAGCAGAAGCTGCTTTGAAGCGAACTGCTTTATGAGCAGGAACAACCATGCTTTCACCGGTGCTTGGATTGCGGCACTCACGCTCTGCTACATCTGTCAGATACAGTCTGCCAAAGCCAGGGAGTTTAACCTCTCCGTCCATTCTCAGACCCTGCTGGATTGCACCTTCCTCACCAAATACCAAGTCATAGATTTCACTTGCCTGACTTCTGGTGATTCGTTTTTCTTCTACTTCACCCTTTACATTGTAGTGAAGATTCTGTTCGGATACTGCTTTAATAAATTCAGCCTTGTTCATAGTAAAAATACTCCTTTGAATTATAATTTGCGCTGATGCGCTTGTAGTTGATATTTGTTTTGTGTTATGCTGCTGACATAATGTCAGATAATGAAATAAAGAACATATTGTCAGGTAATGATGTTGTTAATTTTTCTCCTACAGCGATACCGTAATTGGTATGGTAGATTTGTATGTACCGCTCTAATTGCTTTTTAGCGGCACTATTGAAATCATGCAGTTTGACTTCTACCGGAATAACATTTCCATATTCGTCTTGAAGCCACGCATCTGGTATATTTTTACCATCTACTTTTACTGTTACCACCTTCATAGTCGGCAATAACTTTGGTACAGATTTACAGAATGAATCTTGGTAATAAAATTCATTCTTCTTATACATACGATGCAATCTAATGCTAGTAGCTGTAAATATATCACTAATAGCACCATCGCCAGGAATATAATATAAATCATGAAGGGTTTTAAATGTTTTCCATGCCTCAGATTCATTATGTCCATCCCATAAATCCAAAAGTTTTGACGTAACAGCTCCTAAGTAAGCTAGGCGCTGTTGTTTAGATAATTCGGTATAGCAAAATACAGAGTGCTCTGTATTTACAGGAAGAGACGGTATACTTTGAGATATGAAATGTTCCAACCTCAGTATTTTGTCGCTGCGACAATTCATATAAATATGATGAATGAGGTACAATGGCAAAAACAAACATTCTTTTATATCCATTGTGTCCATATTGATCGTTGTTTCAAAATTACATTCTGCCCAATATCTCTCAGGCATACAATCCTCTAAGCAATTTATCAAATCGCTCATGCAAACTTGAACATTTTGGAAATCTCCAATCATACGCACTGTACCAAATTCTTTGTTAGAGAAATGATGTAAAATATAGATCATAAAAATAAAAACTCCTTAAATTAAATAATTTTTGGAGGTTCTCACTCTACCACCGTCGCTGTTTTGGTTTCTCACAATACACCAATCTCTGTTTTAGGCTCTCACTATCCCTAATCGCTGTCCAGCCTCTCACTTGTCGCTGTTCGCTGTCACTTTTATCTGTTACGCTCTTGTATACAACACTGTTTTCAGACCATCTTTGTCGTACACAAAAGACTTGTGTTGTCTCTGAGAACGATAGCCCTGATCTACCGACCATGCACTGCTGCCTGATAGGGTAGGGAGGCGCTGGATTCTCATATGGTTGCTTTCCAACAACACCTGTTCAGAATGTAAATGCTGAAGGAATACTTCAGTAAAATCTACCTGACTCCACATCTGCCTTGCTTCATCTGCGACCAGCTGCGGCAGTCGTTTTAAATCACCATCATGGGAGAACATCATCAGTGTTTTGCCATACATGAAATACTTACGAGGGAATGGTGAATCGTCAATCGTAACCTTTGAATTGTTTCTGTGCCATGCTTTCAGGTACTGTGCAAGCTGGTAAGACACCGTCTTGTCATGGTTGCCTGGAATGTAAATGATGTGTAGTGGTGCATACATCAGCAGTTCTTCGGTGACTCCCACCATTGTGTTGTACAGTTCTTTGCAGATAGAGAAGTAGTCACCATCATTATCCTGCGCTGTACCTCTGGTAGTTGTGCCAGCAATGTTATCGGCGTTGATCATGTCGCCGCCAATAGTCAATACAATCTGCTTGAATTTGCGGTAGTTTGTACTGGACAGGATGTTATTCACAGCATCCCACAGCACTTTTCTGGCTGTACCCATACTATACTCATTGCCAGTACGATACTTTGAAGCCTTTAATCCAAAATGAAGGTCTGAAAAGGGGATAACCAAAATATCCTCACTGGTGTCATCATGTTTATGTTCCACCGGCACAGGAGCATAGTTTCTTGCAAGTTCCGAAAACCACTGCTCCAGTTCTTCCTTAGATGGAGCTGACTGTTCTAATGGAGACACCACGATTTTGGATGATGTCTGTGTTCTGCTACCCACCGTCCATGAGCTATTCTTTGATGACAGCAGCTTGAACTTGTCTGGATCATATCCATGCGCTACCATTAAGGCACGAGGGTCTTTTAAGGTATCTGGGTCGATATCTACGAACTCTTTTTCCAGTGTCATAGACCCATCTTTATTGATAGCGACAGATTCTTTCTCAGCAGATGGGAGAGTAATAGGCGGTGATACCCAGCCAGCTTCCATGTATTCATAAAGAAGTTTGGAACCTTTGCGTGTGGTATCTCTGCTCTCAGCCTCCTTATAGAAGCTGGCTCTCAGGTCATTGATATCCTGCCATTCTACATCAGGGTCTGTCAATCTGGCTTTTAACAGCTCTAGCTGCCTTTGCAAAAATTCTTGCTGTTCTATGGTATAGACCCCCTAAAACTCATCTTTCTGTGAGATGGAGATGGTCACAACCTGTCCAGCAAATGGGGCAAGCTGAGTTGCAAGGTCTACTTCGCCAACATCCTCTACATCGACTGTCATGGGCTTCCCATCCTCAAAATTCAGGATGCCTGAAATGCTTACTCTCAGTGTTTTAGAATACTTAGATGCCATTTACTTGGTTTCCTTTCAACAATGATTTCTGTTCTACCACAGATAGGGTTCGGAAGTATGCTAGTGCCCTCATTGCACTCTCTTCTTCCGACATGAGATACTTATGAACTGTTCGATAGATGACGGTATCAGGACAGTTCCTTAGAGAACGAATGTATTTCGCCTCTAACTGGTTGATTTGAACCATTTTTAATCTTTCCTTTGCGTTGAATTGAAAAGAGAGTGAGGCAACCCCACTCTCTTTCTATACATTATAGGAATTTAGACAACTTTTTTATTACTTTCAAATAATGGCTTAGTTATGCGGAAAATCGAGGGTCGTTTCGAAATAATAAACCGTTACATGTCACGATTTCGATGTTTTCTGCATCGCTCGGCAGTCTTTTCTCTTTGATTTTTTAGCGCACACTCAGGACAATAATCTAACCGCTTTGACCGCTTTTTAACCAACTTGCCGCAGTCTTTACATCTTACTACCGTTTTATCTCCTATGTATTCAAGATATTGCAGTCCCAAATCCTCATAGTTGGTGATAACCATACCTACTTCTTCATACTGATCGATGAACATGACTCTCAAATTGATGTTGTCTATAACATTGGAATATCCAACCATACCCAGTTCATGCAGCTCGCTAATGAGCTTCTGTTGTCTCCGGCTATCCAGAGACCCTACATTTGCCATCCTGAATAAATCCTTGTCAGAGGTGTTGCACCAGTTTTGATTATTTGGGTTGATGGCGTTGTAGAACTTTGCAATGCAGAGTAGGGTAAAGGCAAGTTTTTGTAAACTTTCTTTCTGGAGTTGAGCAACTGCCTCCAGTTCTGTTTTGGTAATAGGGATGCCCTGTATCTCCACCAGCTTGTGCTTTTTGGCTTTTGTCCCCATCCGCTCTACGGTGGTCTGCCACTTTGGAAGTACCACATAAGGGAACCGCTGGAGGTATTCTTCTACATGAGCTAATACCTCGGCTCTGGTTTGACCAAGAGAATAATAATACTTTGCCAGCAGGAATACATTTTGTATTGGGTTGGCAGGAGAATCGGCAGAGGATAGAACATCCTCTGCCTTTTTTCTTTCATCTAGCACAATCTCCATTCAACCACCCCTTACATTGCTGGCTTGTAGTATTTCTTCAACAGTCTCAGCACACCCATCTGACCTTTTGGGGTAATTCTTGCCGTTGGATATGTGATAATGTTGCTGCCAACACAATCTTGCTCCTGAGTGTTGTCGAACCACCCACGCTCCATATAACACTGATATGGGAGATTGTTTGCTTGCAGGACTTTGTGCTCTCTTAAAAATCTAAAGAGGCGATGACTACCAATCTCCAGATCGTTCTCTCGGTACAATACCTTACAAAATTCATTCAAGGAAATAGAGTTTTTTGCCATTAAACACTGCTCTGCAAGTTCTACCTTTGGGGCATCAGCTTCAATCTGGGCTTCCAATCTCATCCGTTCTTCCTGCTCATTTTTCAGTCTTGTTGCAAGCAAGATGATGGTGTCTGGATTCAGCAGGACTTCTTCAACTTTCTCAGGAGTGAGGTACGCACCATGTTTACGAATGGATGGGATAACCTCATCAGCGATTTTCTTCTGGAAATCTTCAGCAACTTTGTTCTTGGCTTTCATTGCAAGGCGGTAAAAGATGTTTTCGGGGATAAAACCATCTTTCCCAACTTTCTGGGAAAAACCAATTTCTCCTAAATACTTATTTACTGTTTCCCAGCGCACATAAGTTGAGCCGTTCTTTTCTTGAATAAATCCTAAGCCAAAAGCTACAGCCTCCAGTTTCAAATAAGCAACTCCATCCAGCTCATAGCACTCAATGCCGTCGATGTTCAGAGTCTCCAGTTTTGTTCCTTCGGTGTACATTTTAATGTTTTCCATAAAATTTTCCTCCTAAGCGATTTTGTCAGTCATTTTAAAATATTTTCCGCAAAAGCGGATTTCACCATCTTCATCCTCAATAGGGAAGGAGAGGGTTCTTCCATTTCGTTTCAGCAAATTCTCAATGATCTGCTCACCACACATATCCCAAGCAAACTGTTTTGATTTATTGCTGTGGTAACACAAGTCCAATACAATGTCACACAGTTGCTCAGAATTATTACATATCTTTTCACACTCGGCTCTAAAATCCCTCAGCAACAGTGCTTTACCCACTACCACATCATCCTGGTCAACTCTTTTATAGTAAGCATCCGTCATGAAATCCTGAACCTTTTGCATATATTCATGATACAGGCTCTGGATTTGACCATACTGGCTGCGAGTGTATTCCGTATTCGATTTCAAAATCGTATAATCAAACTCAACCGGTGGTGGGTTTCGTCTGACGTACCCATCAAACGCCTGTTCAAATCGTTTGCATATCTTGTTCTGAATGCAATCGTGATCGCTGACCGGCAATTTTTTATAGAAGTAATCTAAGAAGTCTACCTGTTCGTCTGTCAGCGATTCTTCCTTTAATAATCCATCTACCGTAACCCCGAATTTACGCAATGCTTTTTTATTAGCATTGGTTAGATAGGTGTTGTACTTCTTCATCAAGTCAGGATATATATACCGCATGAAGTACGGCTTTTTATCTGCTACAATCCTTTGATTAAATTCTTTCTTTGAGGCGGTGATGTCATCATCATCCTTATCAATGAAATTCGCCTCTCTGCTATACCATGTTTTTGGCATAGGTTTTGCTATGATGCCCTTGGTTTTATCTATAGCATTCTGCTGGAACAACTGACCACATTGGATTCTATATTCCAATACCTGATATTCTTTACTATCAGGTTCATACTGTGCCTGAATGTCAAACATAGTAGTAATGCGGTTGGTAGTCTTACCAATTTCATCACCAAAACTGTTCTTATTCGCCAGTATTAGGTCAGCTTCTTCAATCTTCTTTTTAGGAGCTTTTCTCTGGGCGCACATCAGAGCAGGGAGGTTCAATGTATTCTCTACCAGCACTTTGTTGTCGGTCAAAAGGTACATATCTCCATCTTTGTCTGCGCCGTTTGTGGCGTGTGTAGTGGTGTCCCATGAGTTCAGAATTGTCACCGTTGTCATGTATTGATACCAGTGCTGCATCTCTGGTGTATTGACAACCTTTAGTCGAGCCACGTTGTTGTGACACGACATTGGGGCACGAAAACATGATACATACTCTGAACCTTGATCAATCCAATATTTGTTATATAGTTCCCCAGCCTTTAATAATCCAGTAACTTCCAGCCCAAACATACTCTGGCACAGGGAATAGGGGTCTCCTGAAATGATAGAGTAGTTGCCCTGAACCTTTATTACACCGACCTTTGCGTCCTTGATTCTTTTGCGAATCATCTGATAAATGCGGCTTCTTACATAAGGGTCGTTTATCATTTCTGGTTCAATCATCAGGGCTTTTGCAAAGTCATTTTCAATATCATCGACATTATCTTCATTGAGAAACATACCCTTCAAAAAGAGAATGCTTTTCTGATAATCAAGCCCCAGAATCTCTTTAATCTCTGTAATGGTCGGCTCAATCAGTTCTTCAACCTGCTCATCTGTTAGGTGATAGCTCTGAATGAACTGATAGTTGAGATTTCTTTCATTCTCCAGCTCTTTGGGACAAACCTTTGGAACACCAAATGTATATCCATTCTGTAAGCAGTTTTCTAAGTAGTCATCGCAGCTCTTATAACTATCCCACAGCTTTAATTGGGAGGTAGTTAAAATCAGCTCAACATTGCTTAAATCAACCTCATTGTCCCACGCATCTTTGATGATTCTTGTACCAGCGACTGTATCAGCAAACTCTAAAAAGTCGAATGTGAATACCATGCCTTTTTCCCATGAGAACCTTGTATTCACACCTGATACAACATAATCCAATCCCAATTCTTTGCTCCATCGCTCCGCTAGGGAAGGGAGCATCAGCCCATATCCATCGCTGTCAATCAGTTCAATTTCTTCATTTTCTTTGTATTCCATTACAGGTTCATCTGACTCAGCATCATCAATCGTAATCACATTGGATTTGAAATGTGTAACGCAGTCATTTACAACACAGATACCGTGGGGAAGTGATACAGGTTCTGATCCACTGCATGACAATGCCTTATATGATTCAAACTTTGCTGGTACAAGGGGTTTCTCTAAATCTCTTCCATTGTCTAACCGGCGTTTTAATTCAGGTGCTACTCTGGAGCTGACAAACACAATCGTACTGTTTTTTACGCCGCCATTTGTACCCAATAATCTCTCATAATGTACCCCATTGATGTAGAAGCCATCCTTGCAAGCCTTGTCATAATGCTCCAGCTTGTCCACGATAAAGCACATATAATCTGGTTTATACTGCACCTCATCCAATTCGTTATATAGTTGTCGTATGGCTTTGCGGTTGGCTCTGGAGGTTTCCAGTTTCCTCAATCTTCTGATTTCTCTTTGTATCTCAGCTGCGGTTTCATCAGCTCCATGCAGGTCGTTAATATCATCAATAAACCGCAGAGTATTACTATCTGATAGAGCAATAAGCTCATCATTTCTCCTTGCTTCTTCAAGACTTAAAGTGAGATTCCATTTTGCTTTTTTCAATCTGCTGCTATGCAGCTTCAGCACAAAACGCTGACCTTTTTTACTGCGTATAAGTCTGGTGCTCCTTTCGATCTGACACATAAACGCCAATGCTATCTGTATTTAGCTGGCTGGTATAGGTGAAGGGTAGAGGCAAGCATAGGCATCACCATCCTTTCTCTTTTAATTACCCTCTAACAGTATTTACCTAAAATAGACTCAAAGTCAGCTCTCAGACTTGGGCTTTCCGCAATCACATCTAACTTCTTAATCGTTTCTGCTGCCGTTGCTGACATACCATACTGCATTTCCTTCTTTCGCTTCTTAGCTAACATGGCATCTAAATTACAGCCGCATTTGACCTCCATATCACGATATAAGCTGCGGTAACACCATCCGTCCTTCTGCTTGCCTTTGGACAACGAATAATCGGAAACCTTTTGCTTCATATGAGATACCCACATATCAGCACCAACTGGGGTCGTATTCTTAATCTCCTGAACAGATTCTTCCAATGCAGCGATTTTCTCAGAGTGTTCCTTCTGAATCTTCTCCGTCTCAATCGCTTTATCCAGCAAAATCTGACACATTTGCAGCATAGGGGAGATATCAGATTTGGCATTCACGATATACTGACCATTCTTGCGAATAGATGGTAGTACCTCACTTGTTACCCAATGCTTGAATCTTTTAGCCGATGGGAGCTTGCTGGATAAGATAAGGGAGTAGAGACCGGACTCGTTGATAATGGTAACATTTTGAATACCGCCAGGGGTCATCATTTTAGTGACTCCTTTATCTTCATCGTCAACATGGTTAGCAACAGCGTTAGCAAGAGACTTTCCCTCACCATATCCCAATGCAGCTGCCACATCCTTACCCACAAACCAGATATTATCCTCCAGTATAACGGTTCTCAGATTGCCAAACTCCTTATTCTCAAATACTTTAATGTCGCTCATGATAATACTCCTTTGTTGTCAAAAATTATTTCTCAGCGTTTTCTTTTGGTGTAAATCCGTCGCAGTTTATCAGCCATACTGGATCGAAATTGACAGGGTAGAAGAACCACCCATTCTTAACTCCATGCGGATTAGCTCTAATATTGAGCTTGACCAAATTCACTCTATTTTCTGGTTCAAAGAAATCAAGTATTCCAGTTTTATTTCCTGGGTATGTGCAACAACTGTGTGCATCATCAGGTACATTCCCTCTGTATTTACATTTATAGCAATCGGGCTTGTTGTTCATTGTTCTTCCTCTTTCAAACTCCATACTTACTTTCTTTTTCTTGAAATTTCATCCTTTATGTCCTGAATTATTTCAAAAAATAAAGAACGCAAACACACAAATAACAGCACCAAGAAGCGAAATAAGCGATGTGCTTATAAGTATTTCAAGTATAGATAACAACATATTATTCCACCTTAATCCACATTTGTTTAATTTCCACATAACTTAAAACTGAGCCGCGATTTTTTCTGTTTTCCATGTCAGCGATTGCTTCTTCGATAGAGCTAAACCTACAAGGGCAAATATGCCTCTTTGTAAGATTGACAAAGCTATACTCATTTGTATCTTTGTGTCTATATAAACCGACATATACAGTATCTTTGGGGCGAATGACTTTGAATAGCACTATTTTTCCTCCTTAGTTTTAACTTCCAACATCTCAATCTCTTTTTCAACATCTGCGACAAAATCCTCTAAAAGTTTTTTCAATCTAGGGTAAAAGGAGCTAAAACGACCAGCGTAGAACTGTACGCTACTGCGGAGATTGGAGAGATTGATAACCTCCCCTTTATCCATCAGTTCCAAAATAGTTCTAGCATCATTCATATCAGCTGCAAGTGCCATAAGTTCTTTAAATTTGCTCATTTCCATAATACTTTCTCCTTTTGCTTTTAAATTTCATCTATCCAAGAATACTTTTTACATATTCTCTCAATCTCTTTCTCAGTCCAATCTCTAATAGGGTCTGTTGGAAAAACGCTGTTATACAATCTTTCTTGCAACGATTCCTTTTTTGTAAAACTTTGACACACACTGGCGTCAATATAACTGAAAGCGTTACAACATTGTTGTATTTGTTGTCTATACCAGTTATTTAAATTAGATTGGCACATAGATTGTTGCGTAAAATACGCTTGGTTTATTTGTTCTGTTTGATATTTTATAGCTTGGTTTATCTCCCATAAGACAGAACTTTGAGAAAAACCTATAACGCTTTCTATTTGTTTCAGAAGATTATTGCTATCCAATTTCTTCCTCCCACACTCTCAAAGTACCGTCTGCGTTATATAGAGGAGTAAGATTTCCTTTGTTATAGCTGCTGTCACTCATGTAATACATAACTTTTGTATCATTGTCATATACAATCAGATAACCGTAACCAGAATACACAGTTGTGTAAAAAGTCTTCCGTGCCTTGTTTTCATACTCTGCGCTGCATCCAACCAATAAAACAGCAGCGCAAGCTAATCCAACTAGTATTTTTTTCATAGACTATTCCTCCCTCGGTTCAAAGTAACTGCAAAACTCTTCACAACCGAACGTTGTTTGAATCAGTTTGCAATAACCACAGCATTTCGGCTTTTTGACAACGTACCATTTGCAATCCTCGCACCTTCCAATCGGCGGCGCAGGGCGGGTGTTCCATGATTCAAGGTCTAACTCTTTATCCATAACCCAATTATCAAGGTGGCATCCCGTTTTTGCCTTATGCTCTACAATCGTTCTGTTTATGGATTCATCCTTTGCCGCAGTCCATTTTCTTGTTTTGCGCTCCCTTAACTCTTTCCCGCAAAACGGGCACGGCAGTACAATCCCCTTTTCGGTACATTCCTCCTGAGATTTCTTGTCGCCAAGCAACGCTTTTCTAACTAAACTATCCATTTATCTTCCTCCTTATGATTGTTTGAATTTCTCCCCTTGTATTTCTTTCCGAAACACACTTTCCTGTACTGCTTAACTGTACTGCAATTAGAACAATTATTTTTATTTTTGCAAAACCAACAACCGTCTT
>ERZ779866.1260-NODE-1260-length-26242-cov-14.787375_pt1 | contig 26242 bp, 29 predicted proteins | sample MGYA00511248_ERZ779866 | MGnify/ENA primary metagenome ERZ779866 (study PRJEB29588, sample SAMEA2155758) | human gut metagenome | biome: human gut; feature: human-associated habitat; material: faeces | place: Denmark | collected 2008/2010 ... | reverse complement strand
TTTTTCGATCGCTGAGGCGTCTATATCCACGGCCGTGAGGGAGGTATAGCCCAGCCCGGCCATGTGCGCCGTACCCTCGCCCGTGGCGCAGCCCGCCTCCAGGAGACGCGACCCGGGGGCAAAGCCCGCCAGCTCCAGGCCGCGCTCCAGCAGCCGGAAGCGGTTTTTCCGGCTCACAAAGGCCTCTCGAAGCTCCATTCTACCACCCTCTTCAAATTCAGAGCCCCCCGGCATCCGTCAGGGGGCTCCATTTTGCTGTTTTTGCTTTTACTTATCGAAGGAGAGACCGACGGCCCGCTTGCAGACCTCCAGGATTATCTCCGTCACCGTCGGGTGCGGGTGGATGGAGTTGTACACCTGCTCCAGCGTAAGGCCGTTCTCCACCGCCACCGTCATCTCAGCGATGAGGTCGCAGGCCTCGTGGCCGAAGATCTGCGCGCCGATGATGACGTGGTCGTCCTTGCGTGCCACGACCTTGATGAGACCCTCGGTCTTGCCGATGGCCATGGCCTTCTCGTTGGAGGAGAAGGGCAGGCTGCCGCTTATCGTCTCGATGCCGCGCTCCGCGGCGTCGGAGACGGTCAGGCCCACCATGGCTATCTCAGGCTCCATGAACATAGTTGCCGGGATGGCGTCGTAGTTGATGTAATAGTCGCCTCCGGCTATCGTCTCGGCTATGACGAGGCCCTGGCGCTGGGCCTTGTCCGAGAGCTGGGTGCCGACGGTGATGTCGCCCGCGGCGAAGATGTTCGGCACGCTCGTGCGCATGTGCTCGTCCGTGACTATCTGGCCGTTTTTCTCCATCTTGACGCCCACTTCCTCCAGGCCCATGCCCCGGGTGTTCAGCGTCCTGCCGATGGCAACCAGCACCTCGTCCGAGAAGAGCTCCTCGCCGTTTGCCAGTGTGCTCTTGACGCGCCCGTCCTCCTGGACTTCGACGCTCGCTATGCCGCTGCCGCACTTGACCTTGATGCCCCGCTTTTCCAGGCTGGCCTTTATGGCGTCCGTTACTTCGGTGTCGTGCAGCGCCGGGACCAGGTTCGGCATCATCTCCACGATGGTCACGTCCACGCCGTAGATGCTGTAGATGTGCCCATACTCCAGGCCGATGGCGCCGGAGCCGATTATGACGATGCTCCCCGGCATCGGGCGGGAGAAGTCCATTATCTCGTTGGAGGTTATGACCTTCTTGTGGTCCACGTTGAAGGCCGCTATCTCCGCGGGCTCCGAGCCCACGGCGACGACGATGTTTTCCGCCGTCACGGTCTTTTTCACCTTGCCGTTGTCCACCTCGATGGTGTGCGCATCCAAAAGCCGCGCGCGGCCCTTTATGACGTCTATGCCGCGGCTCTTCTTCCACAGCATGGCCTCCAGGCCGAAGCCGAGGCCGTTTATGACCGCGTTCTTGCGCTTGTCGATGGCCTTGAAGTCCACGCTGACGGCGGACATGTCCACGTTGATGCCGTAGGTCTTGGCCTCCTTGATGGAGGCGTAGAGGTTGGCGGAGGCCATGAGGGCCTTCGTAGGGATGCAGCCGCGGTTAACGCAGGTGCCGCCGGAGCCGTTCCGCGCGCGAGCCTCGATGATGGCGACCTTCTTGCCGCGGTCCGCGCAGCGCATCGCCGAGGCGGAGCCGCCGGGGCCGCCGCCTATGCACACTACATCATAATCGTACACAGTGTATTATCCTTTCCCTGAATAAGTCTGAAGCTCAAGTCAATTAAATCAGAACGCGTTGCCTATTGCAAGTCCAACCGTCATGGCGGTGAGGACGCAGAGCATGGAGGTTATGAAGCCCCACTTTATCATGTCGCCCGAGCGCACCCAGCCGGAGCCGTAGGATATGGCGGAGATGGGGCTGGAGGGAGCGGTGGACCAGGCGCAGCTGGCGAGCACGGTGGCCAGGGAGGCCATGACGACGGGGTTTATCTGACCGGCGTAGATGCCCTGGCAGAGCGGCATGGCGATGGCGAAGGCTATGGACAGAGGCACAGACGCGGTGCAGAAGTTGCACAGGATGGTCACGAACAGCAGGATGACCAGGATGAAGATGGTCGGGCTGACATTCGCGAAGATGGGGCTGAAGATGGAGCTCAGCCAGGTGGTGATGCCCAGGTCCGCGTTGCCCATGAAAGCGCCCAGGCCCATGATGCTGGCCATGAAGAGCAGTATGTTCCAGTTGACGGAGCCGACGGCGTCCTTCCACTCGAAGATGGGCGAGCCGTCCACCTTGATGAAGTTCATAAGGAAGAGCGCCAGAAGCGGCGGCAGGCACTGCTGGACCTTGGAGAAGAAGGCCTCGCTCGCCGCGGGCCAGATGTACTGCGTGAGGCCGGGCAGCAGCCAGAAGAGCACGCACAGCAGATAGAAGACCGCAGACCACTTCTCCTTCTTGCTCATCTGGCCGAGGCCGGCGGAGAGGGCGTCGTAGTCGATGTTCGTCAGCGCACTCATGTCGGGCCGCCAGACAAAGCGGAGCAGCAGGAAGAAGAGTATGCAGGCAACTATGGTCACCGGCGTGCAGATGACGCAGTAGGTGAAGAAGTCCATGGGCTGGCCGGCATAGCCCTCGTAGAATGAGAAGCCCTGCAGAGTCATCGCGTGTGCGATGGGGTTGCCGCCGTTGGAGAGCAGACCCGTGACCAGCACGCCGAGAATGAGCGCCGTGGCTATGGGTGCCTTCTTCTCCTTAGTGACGCCGCAGACGCGGAGCATCTCCTCGACGATGGGGAACATTATCATAAATGTGGTGGCCGAGGAGAGGAAGAGGCTTATTACAAAGTTCGCAATGAGCAGCATCGCGACCGTCCACCAGGGGCTGCGCCGCGCGAGCTTGTTCGTCAGGAACCAGACGGAGACGCGCTTGGCAACGCCGCTCTGAATGAGGCAGCCGGCAAGCATGAAGGTGAACATCAGGAAGATAAGCGTGCCGTTGCCGAAGGTGGCGGAGAAGATCTGGTTGGCATTCAGCGCGGGGACCGTGAGAAAGGCGAAGATCGTCGCCATGCTGGGCCAGCCTGTACCCCAGCTGAGGAAGAGTATGCTGGCGCCGATCATAATGCCGAGCACCTGGAAGCCGGACTGACTGAGCCCCTCCGGGGGAGGCACAAATCCGGTGGCCAGCATGCAGAAGGCAGCCACTATTAAAGCTATCCATTTTCCGGGGGAGACTCTGCCGACTTTCTGACTCATGTTAGGTCATCTCCTTATAATGTGTAAGCAAAAGCGCCTGAGTGGGGTGGAAGACAGGCTGCACACATGCGGAGATATAATTTACACAGTATATTTTATTGCCGGCACAAAGGTTTGTCAAGAAGGAGGCAATCGACATATTGCACGAATTATGCCTGCTGTATCTGTGCAGTATTGAGTGACGTCCGGGCTGGTTGCATAAAAACTTAGTTTCACATTTAACGATTACGGAGAAAGCAGCGTTTTATCGAAATTTATGTTGTAAATTTATTTTGAGTGTGTTATACCTTTAACCAAGGTGGAAGAACTCGTGCGCACACGACGAAAGTAAACGCTATAATTGCTAAGGAGGTCTACCTGGTGAAAGAGATCATGCAAAAGCTGGAGAAAATGTCCGGCAACCGTCCAATCGAGCTGGTTGAGCGGAAAGGCGAAGGGAAGAAGCTCATCGAGTACTACGGTGACTTCGTGCCGGAGCAGTGGATAACCGCTGCCGGCGCGGAATCCTACCTCATAATGAAGGGCGGCGACCCGCAGGCTCCCGAGGCCACGCTGGACTATTCTCTGCGCTTTATGAACCCCCTGGCCGCGTCCATGGTCGGCAACTATCTCAGGGGCGTTGACCGCGTCATGCCTATGGCCGACGGTGTTGCCATCCAGCAGCACGACTGCCACTACGGCCGCATGACCGAGATACTGGAGTTTAAGGGCGTGCCTGTCTACAAGGTCGGCGTTCCCGCCGACAACGTCGTCGGCATCTCCCAGCAGTACTACCGCCACGAGCTGCGTGAGTTCCGCGACTTCCTTGAGAAGGTCGTCGGCCACCCGCTGGACGAGAAAGCGGTGCATGAGTGCTATGCCAAGACCAACAAGATAAACGAGCTCGTCCGCAAGATAGGCGAGCTGCGCAAGAAGGACAATTCCCCCATCACCTTCTCCGACTTCATCAGGCTGAACCACTACACCATGCGCGTGGACTATGACACGAGCATAGACGCGCTGACGAAGATCTACGAGGAGCTGAAGGACGCGCCGGGCGCTCATCCCGAAGGGGCGCCGCGCATCCTCATCATGGGCCGCGCCGTGGCCGAGGGCGACTACGTTGTTCCCTCCCTCATCGAGGCCGCCGGCGGCGCCATCGTCTGCGACTTCCTGGACGAGGCCATCCGCCCCTATAATGTCACCCTGGCCACCGAGGGCGACTATGTGGACGCCTATGCCAGCGCCATGTATGACAACTGTGTGCCTCAGTGCGTGTTCCAGCCGTCCTGGGAGACCCGCTTTGAGCGCCTGAAGGAGCTCGTCAAGGAGTACAGGATAGACGGCATTCTCTGGTATCAGCTCGCCTTTGACGAGATATACGACATGGAGTATACCTGCTACGCCAAGTGGCTCAAGGATTCCAACCTGCCCATTATGAAGCTCGAAACATCCTACGAGTATTCGCGCGAGGCCACCGCGCCTCTGGCCACCAGGATAGAGAGCTTTGTCGAAAGCCTTAAGGAGGGTAAGAAATGAGAGACATCAATCGTGAACTGCTTCAGCTCGCTGGCTTTGAGGGTGAGGACCTCGAAAACTTCCTGCCCAGGTGGCTTGAGACTGCCAAGGCTCTCCAGCTGACCGACGAGAAGGTCGCATATGCTGTTGACCACTACATCCCCGAAAACTGGGATATAAAGTACCTCGGCGTGCGCAAGACCATCGGCGCCTACCTGCGCGAGGCCAACGAGATATGCCACACCAAGGAGTATAAGGAAAAGGGCGTCAAGATAGTCTACGGCATCCTGCCCGCCATCGCCAACTACTACTACGCCATCAAGGAGGCCGGCGGCGACAAGGTCTACATCGGCTTCCCCGACCTCATCCTCGTGAACGTCCTGAACGCCTTTTTCCACGCCGCGGCGCCCTTCCTGAACAAGGCCGAGGAGGCCGGCTTCTCCTACGGCTGCCGCCACTGCCCGCTGAACAAGATGCGCCTGGCCGCCTACATCGAGAACGTCATCGCGGCGCCGGACATCATCTGGAGCTGGGGCTTCAACTGCGACGAGGGCCCCAAGACCGACGAGCTCATCCAGGGCATCGCCGGCAAGGCCTGGAAGTATCACGTTTCCCGCGCCCCGCACGACTGCTGCCTCAACGAGCTTGAGGAGCTGGTCGAGCCCCGCCTGAGGTACATGAGCGAGCAGATGAAGCTCGGCGTCAAGACCATCAGCGAGACCATCGGCATCGAGGTCACGGAGCAGCACGTCGCCTCCGCCAACAAGAAGATGAGCAGCTTCGGCTTCAAGGTCGGCATGCTGACCCAGCTGGCCGCCACCGCCGACCCCCCGGTCCTGAGCGGCGACACCATCTCCCTCATCCAGCAGATCATGACCGTCCCCTTCAACACGGGCACGACCTACATGAACGACGCCATAGACACGCTCATCAAGGAGCTGCGCACCGCCATCAAGAACGGCGAGGGCGTCATGCCGAAGGGTACGCCGAAGGTCGCCATCCGCAACCTGCCCTACTGCATCCCCTGGCTGGGCAAGCTCTTCCGCGACAACGGCATCATGGTCCAGTTCGCCTGCGTGCTGACGCAGTCCAAGCGCCAGCTGCAGCCCACGAGCTATCCGGACGACCCCTGGATGGCCGCTGCAGAGTCCTGGAGCCGCAACCCGACCTGTATGAACATCAAGAACGAGTGCGACAGCTTCATAGAGAAGCTGCAAACGCTCAAGGCAGACGGCATGCTGCTGGGCTTCTTCGACTTTGACCGCTGGGCCGGCCCGCAGCAGAAGCTGCAGGCCAAGATAGTCGAGGAGACGCTGCATCTGCCCTGCTTCTACATCGAGGCCGACTTCTGGGACGACCGAGAGTACAGCCAGGAGGCCCTGAAGACCAAGATAGAGTCTATCTGCCAGGTCTTCAAGATGCGCCTTGCCGCCATGCGTGCCGAGAAGGCCGCCGAGGCTAAAGAATAACACATTTTAGGGAAAGCCCCGCCTCGGGCGGGGCTTTCTTTTTTATTGAAAACACGGGCACGGCATGGTAAAATCGGGTGTAGCCATACTGTGGCCCTGAGTCACAAGCGACAAATTATTGCTTTCCGAAAGGTGGCTAATATATGAAGACCAGCGCGCACGAGAAGTTCCTGGAAATGCTGGGTTGGGAAGGGGACGAGCTGAAGAGTTTCCTGCCGGATTGGAAAAGGGCCGCCAAGCTGATGGGCCTCAGCGACAAGGACGTGGCTTTTGCCGTGGAACAGTGGATACCGGCCTATTGGGACCTTTCCCTGAGCGGCGTGAAGAAATTCGTCGCGGCCTGCATCCGCGGCGTCGTGGAGGTAGCCCGGGGCGCCAGGTACAAGGCGGAGGGGCACAGCCTCATCTACATGAACATGCCCAGCGTGCCCATCCCGGCCTATGCCAACGTTTTGGCAGGGGGCGGTCGCGTGCATGTCTTCTACCCCGCGTACCTCATGATAAACGTGCTCACGGCCTTCTTTAACAAATACTGCAACAAGACCCGGGCGGAGGACGACCCGGGCAGCCTGCGCTCTCCCTGTGCCAACTGCGCCCTCAATCGCTTCCGCCTCCAGACCTGCGGCTCTGAGCTCATGGCCAGGCCGAGCGTCAGCTGGAGCTGGGGCCTCAGGTGCAGCGAGGCGCCCAAGACCGACGAGATGATGCAGTGCCTCTGCAGCAGCGATGCGCCCAACGTCTACGTCGTCCTGCCGCACGATGTGCCATCCGGCGAGGTGGAGGCGGACGACAGGGCTCGGGTGGACCTCCTGGCCGGGAAGCTGCGCCTGGCCCAGAGCGAGGTCTCCGGCATAACGGGCGTGACCGTGACGGACGCGGACGTGCGCGCCGCGGCCGAGGTCTATATGCAGTACATGGACAAGGTCCAGACCCTGACGGACCTCGTCATGAACGCGGACTGTCTGCCCATTTCGGGCGGCGAGCTGGCCCTCTTCGGCCTGTGCGTTGAGACCTGCCTGTGCATAGACAAGTCCTACGTCCTCGACGCCCTGGACACGATAATCGCCGAGGTGCGCGAGAGGATAGACAGGGGCGAGGGCTTCGGCTCCCGCGTGGCCCCGCGCCTGGCCTGCCATTTCAACCCCCTGTGCGCGCCCTGGCTCGACAAGGCCTTCCGGGATAACGGTGTCTGCCTCGTGCAGGGCAAGCTTTTCCCCTTCGCGGACAAGTTCCGCGGCTACCTCGAACAGGAGGAGGACGTCTACAAGGCCGTCGCGCGCATCATCCTCTCCGTTCCCAGCGTCATGAACATGCTCGACGAGGCACGCATAAACGCCGAGCTCGTCACCCGCTACCCAGTGGACGGCGCGCTCTACGGCTTTTATTCCTCCGACAGCTGGGTCGGCGCACTGCAGAAGACCATGGTCAAGGTCATCGAGGCCGAGACGGGCGTGCCCCACTTCTATATAGAGGGCAACCTCTGGGACCTCAGCGGCGAGGCCTACGAGACGCGCCTGGCCATAGTCAGGAGCATCTGCAACTATTTGAAAATATCTAATATCTGAGAGAAAAGAGCTCAGAAAAGTAGGGAATTGATAGGCAATGGCACGAGAAAAGGTGTTGTGCGGGAAAGAGGAGATCATCCGGGCCGCAGTACGGATAGTTGACTCCGAGGGCATGGAGGCGCTCTCCGCCCGCCGCATATCCAAGGAACTCGGCGTCTCCGCAATGACTATCTATAATTACGTGGAAAACCTCGCGGAAGTCAAAAAATATGTGCTTTCGGACGGCTTTGACAGGCTTTACGACAGTATATATCATGCGCTCAACGAGCTGAGGGGCCAGGTGGACAAGGTCAAGTTCTGCAAGACCATAGCCATGCAGGTCTTCCAGTTTGCAAGCGAGAACAGGAATATTTTCATTTTCATGTTCTTCGAGGCGCGCAGCCAGTTCCGGGAGGACGCTGAGATACGGCCTTTTTACAACTTCATAGCCAAGCTGACCAAGCGCTCCAAGGCGACGCAAAAGGATTGGGCTGAAAACGCCAAGGCCTATGTCCTGCTGGAGTCTTACGTCATCTATGAGGCCTATCAGGCCTGCGCGGGCCTGTCCGAGGTCACAAAAGAGCAGTTTTCCTCGATGATAGACTTCCTGCTCGAAAAGTGCGTCACAAAGGAGCGGCAGAGCACATAAAATCGCCGGAGGGGAAAGCGTATCCTATTGACATTTAACTGTCAATAGGATATACTTATCCCGTGATATTTACGCTGTACATAATGCCCGCCGCAGGTTGCGGCAGGCAGGCGGACATAATTAAAAGTGGAGGTATGCTAAAGTGGATGCGAAAACTGTCCCCGTCAAGCTGAGCGACGACATCAGGGCCATAATGGAAGAGCGCGGCATACGCGAGGAGGACATACGCGAGGTCCTGGACTATGCCGAGAGCACCGGCAAAAAGCTGTATGTCGAGGGTGAGGAGCGCTATCTGGCCAAGAAGAAGATAGGTAATTTCACCTGCAACGTGGAATACGCCGTAAACGGCGGCGAGGTGGAGGTACTGAACCTCTACAGCTACGTTATACTGCTCACCGGGCAGGAAGACTGAGAAGGAGGCAAGGGCAATGAGTCAGTGGAAGTGCTTTAACTGCAAGGCGGCTATGGAAGACGTGGACGACATCAAGATCGCCTATAAGGATTTGGACCTGCCCGACGCCACGGGTTACCGCTGCCCCAGCTGCGGCCTGGAGTTCATGGACGGGGAGTTCGTAGTCAACGAGCTCAACAGCGCCGAGACCATGCTTGAGGGCAAATAAGGGACACGAAGCGGAAATGGAGCTTTTTGCAGGAGTAGATATAGGCTCGACCACGTCCAAGTGCGTGCTGCTGGACGAGAAGGGCGAGATGTTGACCTTCCAGGTCGTGATGACGGAGTTTGACCGCAACGTCAGCGGCAGCAAAGCCTTTGCCGCGGCGCTGGAGGCCGCGGGAGTCCGGGAGGAGGACGTGAAGTACGTCGTATCCACGGGTTACGGCCGCAAGGCCTACGAGCGGGCGGATATGAACATCCCTGAGATAATCGCCCACGGCATGGGCACCTACTACGTGGACCCCACGGCGAGGACGATAATCGACATCGGCGGCCAGGACAGCAAGGTCATAGAGCTGGACGAGTACGGCACGGTGACGCGCTTTGAGATGAACGACCGCTGCGCGGCAGGCACGGGCCGGTTTTTCGAGGTGCTGACGCACAGGCTGCTGGGCATAGAGATGTCGGAGCTCTCGGACCTCATGAAGCAGGCGACGGAGCCCTGCACGATAAGCAGCATGTGTACGATATTTGCGGAGAGCGAGATAATCTCCTATCTGTCGCAGAAGGTGCCTGTGGCGGACATTGCGGCGGGTACGGGCCGCTCCATCGCGCGGCGCATAATCTCCATGGGCCGGGCGGCGCAGATAACGTACAAGCCGCCCATAGTGTTCTCCGGCGGCGTGGCGAACAACGCCGCCATAGCGGACATTTTTGCGGAGCTTCTGGGCAAGCCGGTAAAGGCCCTGAGCCTCCCGCAGTCCACCGCCGCCCTGGGCGCGGCCCTGAAGGCCAAAACCGAATACGCAAAATGAAAAAAGCCGGACACTGTCCGGCTTTTTCCTTTGCCTGCACGGCAAATTCAGCTGCTGTGAGGTATGCTTGGCGTAATTCTAAATACCTTACAACAGTCCGCTGCAAACTCTGTTTTTCAGCTCATAAACCTTTTTTTCAATGCTGCAGATCGCCTCTAAAAAGCAATCGTCGTCTTTGCCTGTGGGGTCATCCAGGCCCCAGTCCTCCCGGTATCGGCAGGGCAGCGAAGGACAGGTTACATTGCAGCCCATGGTTATCACAATATCAACAGGGGGGATTTCAGACAACAGCTCGCTGCGCTGAGACTGCTCCATATCAACCCCATAGAGCCGCTTCATAAGCCGTACTGCGTCCTGGTTTATTTGCGGCTTGGTCTCCGTCCCCGCGGAATAGCTGTCAAACGCATCGGCAGCCAGCAGCTTGCCCAGGGCTTCCGCAATCTGGCTGCGGCAGGAATTGTGGACGCATACGAAGGCCACTTTTGGCTTTTGGGACATGCCTTAGCCCCGAACTTTCTGAATCAGCGCCTTGGCCTCATCCTTTTTCAAAACCTTGCCATAGGACACGACCTTCCCGTCCACTACCAGCGCCGGGGTCGTCATCACTCCATAGGCGGCGATCTTGGCAAAGTCCGTCACATGCTCGATCTCGGTATCCATGCCCAGCTCTGCCAGCGCCTCACGGGCGGCCAGCTCCAGGGCGCTGCATTTGGCGCAGCCGGAACCAAGTACCTTAATGCCGGCGGATGTTTTTTCTGTTTCAGCCTGAGCCATCGCCTCGGGCGTGCAGCCGCCGCAGCAGCAGGAAGTCGTCTCCTCTTTTTTGCTTTTGCTGAAGAGTCCCATGATTTTTGCCTCCTGAATCAAATAATAATGAACTGAAACACGTTGAACAAGTACCCCACCAGAATGATGCCGACCGTACAGACGCCGACAAACAAAGCCAGCAGTTTGGGTTTGACGGCCTTTCGCAGCATAATGATGGATGGCAGACTCAGCGTTGTGACCGCCATCATAAAGGCCAGGATTGTGCCAAGCTGCGCGCCCTTCATCCCCCGCTACCTGCGCCGATGCCGACACCAGCTAGAATATAGGGGAACACCTTTTTAAAGGTGGATAGAACCTGCGCTTTTGCATATTCCGCACGCTCTGCTTTGGTCAGGACGGGAGACTCGATATCCACGCTGCCTGCGGAAAGGATAAAGCTCTCAACATGCCTTTCCATGTGCAGTTTTTCAATTACTGTACCGCCCGCAACGGCAATCGCCAAGCCCACCAGCACATAGATTACCGCGACTTTGGCTCCAAAAACACTCATCAGCAGCACAAGACTGCCCAAGTCTACCATCGGTGAGGAAATCAAGAAAGAGAAAGTCACCCCCAAAGGAAGCCCCGCGCTGGTAAAACCTATGAACAGCGGGATGGAGGAACAGGAACAAAACGGCGTTACCGTCCCCAGCAGAGCCGAAATGATATTTGCGCCGATCCCGTGAAAGCGCCCTAAAATTTTCTTGCTGCGCTCAGGGGGGAAATAACTTTGTATATAAGAGATTACAAAAATGAGCAAGCAGAGCAGAACAGTAATTTTGATCACATCATACAGGAAAAACTGAACGCTGCCGCCCAGACGTCCGTCTATGTCCAGTCCCAGAAGCGACAGTACATTTCCAATCAGCCTGTTCAACCATTTCATTCCCAGAATCTCGTCCTGAAAGAATTGCCATGCGCCCATGACAGAAACCTCACTTTCATAAAACAGGCAACAAATCAAAAATTTTTGATGTTTCAGCCCGAGATAAACGCCACCGTTATGATGGCGTCTATCTTTTGCAGGAAGGGCAGGGGCCGTCCTGCTCTGTATCGGGAGTAAGAATGGCCCGCAGCCTTTCCAGCGCCCATGCTCCGCCGGATGCACTCAGTCGGTAATGCGTCCATTTGCCTTCCTGCCTGCTGCTTACGATACCGGAATCACACAGGATTTTCATGTGGTAGGACAGCCCGGACTGCGTAAGATCCATTGGCTCCTGCAAGACGCAGGCGCATTTCTCGCCGCTGCGCAGCTGCTCCAGAATGGCAAGGCGTTTTGGGTCGCACAGCGCCTTGAACACCTTGGCGTCCTCTTGGTGGCACCCCATCGGCTCACCTCACATCAAATTATTTTGATGTATGCAGTATATGCTTCTGCGTGTTGTTTGTCAACAGCTTTGTGAGCCATGGTTTAAAATTTCGGGCATGCAGCTTCAAAGCTAAACCGGCAAGGCCTCGTTTTTGCGATGCCTTGCCGGTTGCGCTGCTTCATTCCCACTCCACCGTCGCGGGGGGCTTACTCGTGATGTCATATACAACGCGGGAGATCTCCGGCAGTTCGCCGGTGATGCGCTCAGAGGCGCGGGCCAGGGCGTCCAGGGGCAGGCGGGACCAGTCGGCGGTCATGAAGTCGTCGGTCGTGACGGCACGCAGGGCCAAAACTTCCCCAAAACTCCGCGCGTCGCCGCGCACGCCCACGCTGCGCGCTCCGGTGAGAACGGCAAAATACTGGTCGGGCCGCTCGCCGAGCTGGGATATCTCCTCCCGGAAGATGGCGTCGGCGTCCTTGAGAATGCGGAGCTTTTCCTCGGTGATTTCGCCGATTATGCGGACGGCAAGACCGGGACCGGGGAAGGGCTGACGCCACACGAGATCTTCGGGCAGACCGAGCTCGATGCCCAGCTGTCTGACCTCGTCCTTAAAGAGCTCTCTCAAAGGCTCGCAGATCTCCTTGAAATCCACATGGTCGGGCAGACCGCCTACATTGTGGTGGCTCTTGATGACAGCCGAGGTCTTTGTGCCGCTTTCGACCACATCGGGGTAGATTGTACCCTGAACCAAAAAGTCGACGGCGCCGATCTTCTTTGCCTCTGCCTCAAAGACCCTTATAAACTCCTCGCCGATGATCTTGCGCTTTTTCTCAGGCTCGGTGACACCTTTGAGCTTGGAGAGGAACTGCTCCTGAGCATTGACGCGGACTATCTTCATGTTGAACTTTTCCTTCATGACGCGCTCAACATCGTCGCCCTCGTTCTTTCTGAGCATACCGTGGTCGACAAAGATGCAGGTCAGCTGATCGCCCACAGCCTTGTGGAGAAGAGCAGCGGCAACCGAGCTGTCGACACCGCCCGAAAGACCGAGAAGGACTTTGCCGTCCTTTATCTGCTCTCTCAGCTCTTTGACGGCGGTTTCGGCGTAGGAGGACATCTTCCATTCTCTCTCAAAACCGCAGATTTTAAAGAGGAAGTTTTCCAGCATTTTCATGCCGTATTCGGTGTGCATGACCTCGGGGTGGAACTGCACGCCGTAAATGTTTTTCTCTCTGCACTCGATGGCTGCCGTCTGGCAGTCGTCGGTGACGGCGATGTTTGTAAAGCCATCGGGCATCTGATCCATCACGACGGTGTGGCTCATCCAGCATATGCTGTCGGCGGGAACACCCTCCATGAGGACGCTTTTACCCAGGTTGTGAAGCTTAGTTTTGCCGTATTCGCGGACGGCGCCTCTCTTTGTTGTACCGCCCAGCATGTAGGAGATGAGCTGCTGACCGTAGCATATGCCCAGCATGGGGACGCCGAGGTCGAACATTTCGCGGCTCATCTTGGGGGCGTCGGGGTCGGAGACCGTTGCGGGGCCGCCCGTCAGAATGACGGCGTCGGGAGCAAAAGCCCTGACCTCGTCCATGGAGATGTTGTTGTGGCGGAGCTCACAGTATACATTGCACTCGCGGACTCGTCTGGCGATGAGCAGGTTATACTGACCGCCGAAATCCAAAATCAATACTTTTTTCATAGTTTGTCGCCTTTATCGTTTTATTTTACATTAAATTTTCTATTTTACAGTGACTATTATACCAAAAAAATTTCTTTTCTGCAATAGGTTTACAAAAAATATAGGGGGAGGGCCGAAATGAAAAAAGACCCGCGTCACGGCAGACACGGGTCTTAAGGAGAGGGGTAAAAGAATTCGTCAGATATTTTATTTTCAAGTAAAGCAAAACTTTCCTATTTTGCCGTAAGGGGAGGATGCTTTTCGCTTTGAACCGTCTCTCTGTTAAAGGCGGGCATAAAACGGCGGTAAAAAACCAGCTGGATAAAGAGCAGCAGGACGCCGTAGAAAAGCATCAAAAAGATGGGCTGGGGCATGCGGCGGCTGACAAGTTCCAAAGGAGTGCCGGGGCCGCCCGCCGTATAGCAGTAGTCCCATCCGTAGAGACGGTTTAAAATGAGACTTATAAACAGCATGGGGATAACGGGAGCAAAGCAGGCGGTGCGGTCTCTTTTCTGTGGCTTATAATATCCGGAATACCACATTACCGCCGCCGACACCACCATCAGAAGGTGGTAGAGCATGCTGCGTATCGGCACAAAATGGAAAAAGCCGAAGCGGTCTATGTAGACATTTAGGACAAGACCCAAAACGCCGCCGATGAGTCCCAGTGTGCAGACTGCGGCCTGAGCCGTCTGTCTTAGGCGGGATTTTTTGGAAAAGACGGCAAAGGGCATCATTATCCAGTATATCGAACACAGATAAAGGGGAAGTGTGGTGGCCAGTTTGATATGGCCGAAGGTCTTTATTTCCCATATCCAGTATATGGGGTCGAAAAGCACCGCCATTACGGCAAATGCTTTGAGCATTCTGTCGAGATTTTCGCGGGACATTTCGGCGCTTTTGCGGCACAAAAAGGCGGTAAGCCAAGCCGAAAAGGCAAGGGCAGCCAGATGCGGAGGTGAAAACACTGTGATCGCTCCTTTCATTTGCTGTTATCGTTTACGAATATTATATCAGATATGGGAAGAAAAAGCTTAAAGAAAATCTTACAAAAATCTTACCTTTTCGACTTTATATATTACAAAAATACACAAAAGCTCTGCCGGGAGACAGGCACGCCCTGCGCCGAATGACTTGAAAAGCAAAAAAGAGAACGGCTGAGCCGTTCTCTTAAAATTATCGCGGGGCTATTTCCAATGCGCCGTTGCCGTAAACTACTATGCTCTGATTTGTGACCCTCAAATATATGCCGAAAGCCAAAATGGCCAGCTGAAACAGCAAAATTATTATATAGGCTATCGACACGGGTTTGTCTTTTTTGAATTTGATTACCGCTCCGTAAATAAGGAGGGCAAACCACAGCGATGTGGTGAAGGCAGACAGAAATCTGCCGAAAAATAAAACTTCGATGCATAGTATGATGTTGAGCACAGCATAACCGTTCACAAGCAGCTGTTCTCTTTTGCTTTGCTGCATATCCTTGACCCCCTTTCTTTATATACATATATTAACAAAAAAGAAAGGCAAAGTCAAGATATACTGTGCAATATGACGAAAACTGATTTATTTTATCTTCTCGGGCTCATACAAAACGGTGCCGTCGGTCTTGATGCTCTCGATGACGATGTCGGTGAGGGGCTTGTCGTTTGCGTCGGTCTCGCAGGACGCTATCTCGTCGACTATCTCCATGCCCTCCACTACCTTTCCGAAGGCGGCGTAATCACCGTCAAGATGGGGAGCGGCCTCCTGCACGATGAAAAACTGGCTGCCGGCAGAGTCCAAAGGAGCGGATTTTCTCGCCATGGATATGACACCTCTGTCGTGCTTTATGTCGTTTTCAAAGCCGTTTGACTCAAACTCACCCTTTATCGAATAGCCGGGGCCGCCGAGACCTGTTCCCTCGGGGTCGCCGCCCTGAATCATAAAGCCCTCGATGACCCTGTGGAAAATCGTGCCGTCGTAAAAGCCCTGATTGGCAAGGGAGACAAAGTTGCTCACCGTCTGGGGAGCTTTTGAGGGGTAGAGCTCCAGCTTTATGGTGCCGTAGTCCTTGACGGTTATTTCGGCAGTCATGGTCTCCACATCCATGGGGTCGACTGCGTCGGGATTCTGGGTCGTCTCCTCGGCCGTGGTCTCTGCCGTCGTGGTCTCGGTCTCCTTTTCGGTAGTGGAAGCGGCAGTGGTATCTTCATTTTTCTGACAGCCCGCCAAAAGCATGGCAAAGGCCAAAATCAAAATAAAAAGTCTTTTCATTTTTTACCTCCGAAATGCGTATGGGAACAGTATACTATATTTTGTCCGAATATTCAAGAAAAAGCCCTCGAAAGAGGGCTTTTTTCTAATTTATCTTTACATCACCCGATACGGTTTCGGCGTCTATTCTCACATCGCCGCCTTCATAGACATATTTGTTTCCGTTCTTTTGGGTAGCTTGGGAGCAGGAGAAATCTCCCGACACGCTTTCAAAATCAAGAGAGAAGCCCGTGTTTTCGGGGAGATTCAGAGTGAGATCTCCCGATACGCTCTCAAAATCCACGGAGCAGAGGGAGGAGTCGGCGGTTAATTCGGCGTCTCCCGAAACCGTCTCTATGTCGGTCTCTTTAAAAGAGCCTCGGGCGGTTATGCCGCCCGACACGGAGGCAAGGTCAAACTCGAGGAAGGAGCCCGTTATGTCCATTGCGCCAGAAACCGCCTCAAAGGAGCCTTTGCGGGCGTCGCAGGCGCTGTATTCAATATTTCCGCTTACGGCCTCTATGTCGACCGAGTTCATGGACATACCCTCGGGAAGTTTCACGGTGAGGTTAGACCTTGAAAAGTTTTGGAAAACCCCTTTGGGGCCCTCAATTTTCAGTGTGCCGTCGGACTGCTTTTTCCAGTAGAGGTAGTCGGACTTTTCGGAGACGGCGGAGGCAGAGCCGTCCTTTGAAAATATTACGGTGACATCTCCGAAAGTCCAGTCTATATCGAGGTCTTTTATATAGGCGTTTTCCTCGGTGTAATCCCCGTTTGTGTAGCCTCTGTGTAAACTCAGGTCGGGAAAACGGAATTTTATGCCGCCCGAAGAGCGGGCAAGAGCCCACAGGCAGACGGCTATCAGTATCAGCGAAGCTACTATCTTTATGGCTGCTGCGGTTTTGTTCGTGTTCATATCTGCCTACCTCGTCATTTCAAAAATCGATTTTACGATGGATTTCAAAGCGCCGCCTATGAGAAATATCACCCACGATATGTGCCATGCCCCTGTGGAAAAGCTGTATATGAAATACACGGCGAGGGTGACGGACGATATGGCGGAGTTTATCGCCTTCATGGTCTGGTATTTAGAGTCGGTCTGATATTTCCACTCCTTGAAGTCCTCCACCACCGAGTTTTCCGCCTTTATGTTGGGCAGCTTGGTCATATTGCAGTATATCAGCATGATAGTTGCTGCCGCCGCAAGGAAGAACATGGAGAAAAGACCCACATATTCCATGTGCAGAACCTCTTCAAAGCCTATGAGAAACACGGGGGAGATGATATAGAGAGCGACGGCTATCGAGGTATATACGGCGGTGCGCTTTCTGTCCTTTTCTATCTGCTCGGGAGTGTATGAGGGGTACATGGGGGAGGGCTTTAAACGGCCTATCAGCTCGTTTATGTCACCGAGACCGCTCAAAGCGGCATGATAGGCCTCGTCCTCAGACTTGCCCTCTGCCAGAAGGTCGTTGTATTTTTCGGTGAGGTCGGCGGTCAGCTCCTCTTTGAGGTCGAGGGCCTCCTTTGTCTTGGGGGCGTTTTCAAAGATATAGTCGATATATTTTTTGAGTTTTTCGTTCATAGTCTATTCCTCTATCAGCTTGTCGATTATGTTCTTGGAGCCGAGCCATTCGGCCTTGAGACGCTCGAAATGCTCCCTTCCCAGTCTTGTCACCGTATAGTATCGGCGGCGGGCACCCGTGGATTCGTTGCCCCAGTAGGAGCTTATGAATCCCGCTTCCTCCAGCCTTTTGAAGGCGGTGTAAAGAGTGGCCTCTTTAAATTCAAATTCTCCTCCGGTCGTCTCTTTGAGAGCTTTGTTTATGCGGTAGCCGTAGCTGTCGCTCTTTACGAGACGGGCCAGGATTATCATGTCGGTGTTGCCTCTTATGAGGTCTGATGTTACGGACATCGGCGCCCTCCTTTCTATGGTCATATCATAGCATAAGATACCTCGCCTGTCAAGGTATTTCTAAAACAAAAGTACAAAAAAATATGAGAGCCGAAGCTCTCATATTTATAAATCCATATTTTTAAATATCGCTCAGGTATCTCAGAAAGGCGCACACCGTCTTGGCGTCCACAATCTCTCCGTCTTTTATCTTCTGCTTTATCTCGGCAGGGGAGAGGGTGATGAGGCCGAGATTTTCGTCCTCGTCCTCCATGAGGGGGGAGTCGAAGAGCTCCTTTGCCACATAGAGGTGAATTATCTCGTCGGAGCAGCCCACCGAAGGGGCAATGGGACCGAGATATTCCATGCGGGCGCTGTCTTTTCCCGTCTCCTCCATGAGCTCGCGCCTTGCGGTGTCGAAATGTCTTTCGCCCTTGTCCCTTTTTCCCGCAGGAATCTCCAGAACGCAGCGGCCCAGAGCGTGGCGGTACTGTTTTACGAGAATTATGTCGCCGTTTTCCAAAACGGGGAGTATGGCGGCGCCGCCTGGATGCACCATATAATCCCTTGTGCTCTCCCTGCCCGACGGCAGAGAGACCTTGTCGGATTTTATCGAAAAGATCTTGCCTTCATATACGGTTTTCGACGAAAGGCAGACCTCGGTCATGTCGTCATTCTGTAAGCTCGTGGATCTCATATTCGCCCTCGATGTCAAGAGTTTTGAGCTTTTCGGTGACAAGCGCATAGTTTTCCTCGCTGAAAGCTATGGCGATGCCGCAGGCAGCCGAAATGGAACGGGGAACGGGAATCGTGCGTATTGTACCCGTGTCGGACAGCACCTTGCGGGCGGCTATGGCGCCGTGAGTGCTTTCGAAAGACGCTACATACTGCTTTGCCATTAAAGCTTTACCACCTTATTGTATTTGCCCATTTCCTCGACGATGGAGTACATGTTGCTGATGTTCTCCTCGGCGCAGAGGTGTGTGATGCCGTAGAAGTTGAGGCATGTGCCGCAGAACACGAGATTTACGCCCTTTATGGCCAGCTCGGAAAGGCTCTGGCGGATCTCCTCGTTTTCAAGGACCTTTACGCCCTCGTTCATGAAGATTATGCTGCCGGGAATGTCGTCGCCCTGGGCAAGGGTATAGAAATACATCTTGAGAAGATTTTCGCCCAGCTCGTTGGCGGCGCAGCCGATGCCTTTTTCTGTTACGAATACGGCCCACTCGTCACCCTTCTTCTCGGGAGCTGTCACTACTGCGGCGCCGTCCTTTGTAAATGTGGCCTCAAAGTCGCTGCCGACCTCTTTAAAAGAGAACTCATAGCCCGAGTTCTTGGCCAGCTTCTCGAGGTTCTGTACGGCGATTTTGTTGTCGACCATGGTTACTATGGCCGTTTCGCCTTCGGAAATTGCTTTTTTTGTCATGATTACGGGGATGGGGCAGTTTTTGCCTCTCGCGTCGATTGTTTTCATTGCTGAAAAACCTCCTTTAATTTTGAATCTTCAAACTGTCTTGTATACAGACTGTAATAATGACCTTTGGCTGCGATAAGCTCTCTGTGGCTGCCTTTTTCGATTATCTTGCCGTCTTTGACCACCAGAATAACATCGCAGTCGCGGACGGTGGACAGCCTGTGAGCTATCATGAATGTTGTGCGGCCCTTCATTATCTGAGCCGTTATCTTTTGAATGAGGGCCTCGGTTTCGGTGTCTATCGAAGAGGTTGCCTCGTCCAAAACAAATATCTTGGGATCGCCGATTATGGCTCTCGCTATGGATATGAGCTGCTTCTGTCCGACAGAGAGACGGTCGCCGCCCTCGCCCACCTGGGTGTCATAGCCCTTGTTGAGCTTTACGATAAAGTCGTGGGCGCAGGCCGTTTTGGCGGCGTTTATGACCTCTTCATCGGTGGCGTCGGGCTTGCCGTAGCGGATATTTTCGGCTATGGTTCCCGAGAACAGATGGGGAGTCTGAAGAACATAGCCTATCTGGCTGTGAAGCCACAGAAGGCTGCGCTCCTTAAGATCCTTGCCGTCCAAAAGTATTCTGCCTCCCGTCGGCTCATAAAAGCGGCAGGCAAGATTGACAAGGGTGGATTTTCCCGCGCCTGTCTCGCCGACGATGGCCACAGAGGAGCCGGCCTTTATGTCGAGGTTAAAGTGCTCCAAGACATTGACCTCGCCGTCGGGGTACATAAAGGTTACATCTTCAAAGACGATGTGGCCCTCGATGTCCTCCCAGTTTTCCTTTTTGGGCTCGAAAATCGTGCCGTATTTGGCCTCGACCTCGGGAGTGTCCTTTATAAGGGGCTCGGTGGTCATGAGGCGGTGTATACGCTCGACATTGGCCTGTGTAGATATGACATCGGTCAGACAGCCGATTATCGTCTGTATCGGCTCGACGATGGACAGGGTATAGGTGACAAATACCACGAAGGTGGCCATGTCAAAGCCGTCCATACGCATGAGCAGGCCGCTCGATGAGAGCACTATGGCGAAAGCGCAGGAGCCCATGAACATGACTGTGGGGCCGAACATGGATTGGAGCGTCTTGGTGGTTATGGCTTTATTGTAGAGGTCGTCTATCTTGACCTTGAACTCGGCCTCGCGCTCGGGGTTGGCCGAAAGGGATTTTATGGTTTTCGCTCCCGAGATATCCTCGGAGAACGCCGCCACCATGGCGGAGTTTGCCCTTCTTATGGCCCTGTTGCCGAGTAACAGGCGGCGCTGGAAGAATGTGCAGATAATCACACCGAAGGGTACTATGGTAAATACCAGAAGAGCCATCTTTGGCGACAGCATTACCATCATGAAGAGCACCGATATGAGGTACCAGAAATCGTAGATAAAGTCGGAAAGACGCCAGGAGAAGATGTTGCCCAACTGGTTGGTGTCGCCCATGATTCTCGATATGAGGTATCCAACTGGGGTGGTGTTGTAAAAAGAGAGAGGCAATTTCTGAGTGTGCTCAAAGGCACTGTCTCGCATGTCCTTACCGATGGACATCTCCAGAAACATGCACTCCCTCGACATTATTATCGTGCCGAGAGCCGTCAGGCACAGTGTGCCGAGATAGGCCATGGCAAAGGGAAGAAGACCCTTTAAAGTGCCTTTTTCTATAAAATTGTCTATGGCGTAGCTGGCAAAATTGGGATATACCGCCTCGATGGAGGCAGAAAACAGGGTCGTCAGCAGCATGAGAGCCGTGCGCCACTTGTATCTCAAAAAGAACTTTACCGGCAGAGCCCAGGGCTTGGGGTCAAACTTGGTGCTGAGGGAATATTCGTCAAAGTTGTTTGCCATTTTACGCTCCCTCCTTTTCCAGTTCGTTTTCGAGGCTGCTCTGAATGTTCCAGATGCGGCTGTAAATGCCGTCTTCTTTGAGAAGCTCCTCGTGAGTGCCTATCTGAGCCACCTTGCCGCCGTTCAAGACCATTATCCTGTCGGCCTCCATAAGGGTTGTGGCACGGTGACTTATTATTATTGTAGTCGCTTTGTGTTCCCTCTCGCGGAGAGATTTTCTTATCTGTGAGTCGGTCTCGGTGTCGACAGCCGAAAGGCTGTCGTCAAAGATCAGAACGGGAGGATTTGCCACAAGAGTTCTCGCTATGGCAACTCTCTGTTTCTGGCCGCCCGAAAGTGTTACTCCGCGCTCGCCCAAAAGGGTGTCGTAGCCCATGGGGAAGGAGAGTATCGAGGAGTGAACCTTGGCGGTCTCTGTGCTCTCAAATATCTCGTCCTCCGAGGCATCCGGCATGAGCATTCTGAGGTTTTCCATTATGGTCTTGCTGAAGAGGAAGGGCTCCTGAAGCACGAGGCCTATCTGCTTTCTGAGATAGCTCTTTTCAAAGTCCTTTATATCCCTGCCGCCTATGGTTATGCGGCCGCTGTCGGCGTCATAGAGACGGGTGAGCAGATAGGTTATGGTGCTCTTGCCCGAGCCTGTGCCGCCTAAAATAGCGAAGGTCTCGCCCTCCTTTACTGTAAAGGAGAGGTCTTTTAATACATCGCCGTCGGCATAGCCGAAGGAGACATTTTCAAATACTATGTCGCCCTTTACGGGGTATTCGCCCTCGTTTTCCTCGGCGGTCTCCTCTTTTTCATCGAGAATCTCTCTGATACGGTCGATGGACACCCCAGCTTTGCCCATGTCGGCGATTATTCTCGCCATCATACGGGTGGGACGGGTGACCTGTCTTATGTACATCATAAAGCTGACAAAAACGCCGGCCGTCATATAGCCTTTTACGACAAATATCACGCCGAAAAATACCACGACAAATATCTGGAACTGGCGCATAAAGTCGCCGAAAGACCAGTGTATGGCGAACAGCTTGCCCAGCTTTATCCAAAGCTCGGAGTATATCTTGTTGAGCTTTTGAAAATTGTCTCTTGTGTAGCGCTCCTTGCCGAAGGCCTTGACGACTCTGACGCCTGCAAATGCCTCCTGAGTGGCGGCCGAAAGGGCGCCCTCGGCCTCCTCTGTAAGGCGGTAGGAGCGGCGTATCTTTTTAAAGAAATAGAGGGACACGAAAAATGTTATTGGCAGAGTGACAAAAGCGATGGCCGCAAGGCGGTAGTCGAGAATAAACATCAGGACAAAGGCCACCACGATCATCGACACCACTCTGACAAGGTTTGTCATCTGATCCGCGATAAAGTTTCGCACCGTGTCTATGTCGGTGGAGCATCGCTGCAGTGTGTCGCCCGTAAGGTTGTTCATATGCCATTTGTAGGGCAGCTTTAAAATATGGCTGTGGAGGGTGCGCCTAAGATTTATAGCTATTCCCTCGCTGAGACGGGCGGCGAAATACATCCTCAGCCCGTTGAAAACGCCCGATACCGCTACAAAGACAAGGTATACCAGAGCGCAGATATAGAGGTGGGAAAATAGAAAATCCCTTCCGCCTATGCTTTCGATAAAATCAACTATAAAGGCGGGAAGGTCGAAAGGCTCTGTGCCTATTACGCTGTCGACGATGGTTCCCACCAGAACGGGAGAAATATAGGAAAAGCATACGCTTATCAGCATACAGCCGACGGCGAAAAAGAAAAACTTCCTGTTTTTGCCCGTTATGTGCCATAGAAATGACATCGTTGATCTGTCATCCAAAATAACACCCCCTTGAGTTTTACATACCGTTTACACATGCTGTCCCATAACAATAATATAACAAATTATCATTGTTGTCAATCGCTGAAAGACGGGATAAGCTTTTTCTATAAATGAACAAAGATAAAAATTGTTTTAGTTATATTGCATATAAGGTCTTGACAGGAAAACGGGCATAATATATGATATCAATATAAGCTCGGGCAAAGACCCATGAAAGGAGAAGAGATATGTTAAAGACAAACCGCGACAGGATAGCCATGCTGTCTGTGCAGGGACAGGTCAGGCATTCCCAATACAGCAGAAACGGAAAGACGGGCATAGACGGTGAGGTTTTCTACATACCCGGCACGGGAGGAATTACATACAACGCCCAGGTGGGTGACAACTGCGTCAACTGGAACGCCGACCATCTCGAGCCCGGCGTCACCACAAGACACAATGAGGACAGATTCAACGACGCCTATGTGGCATATTCCTGCATAGGAAACGAGGCCACCATAATCTCGGGCGAAGCCAAGGGCGCCAAAGGCTTTGTCACAGGCAAGCACGGCGGCTGCGAGCATCTCATGGTTCATTTTGACAGAGAGATCAAGGAAAAGATGACCATGGACGACAAGATTCTCATAAAAGCCTACGGTCAGGGACTTATTCTCGAAGATCACCCCTCCATCGTGGTGAGAAATCTTGATCCCAACCTTTTGGACAAGCTCAACATCACCGAAGAGGGCAAAAAGCTCAAAATCGGCGTTGCAAAGCTGGTGCCCGCCTGCATCATGGGCTCTGGCATAGGCACCGTCGCTCCCGCCGCAGGCGACTATGACATAACCCTCCACGACAAAAAGATAGTCAAGAAATACGGCCTCGATGAGCTGAGATTCGGCGACATCGTGGCGATAATGGACGCCGACACCCGCTACGGCAGAAACTTCCGCCCAGGAGCCGTCACAATAGGCGTAATCGTCCACAGCGACTGCAAGATGTCGGGTCACGGCCCGGGCGTCACCACTATAATGTCGTGCAAAACTCCCGACATAATCCCCTTTATCGACGAAAACGCAAACCTTGCCACATATTTCAATGTAAAATAGGGGTACAAATTATAAAAGGGCGGCGTGTCCGCCCTTTTTTGGAGAGAAAATATGAGAAAAAGCAATATACTTTTTATGCTGTGCTTTATTGTCATAATCATAGGCTTTATCTACTGTTTTGCGGCAAGGCCTGAAAATATTCTGAAAGGCAGATATTATGAGGCGGAAAACGGAGCACACTTGATAATCACCGACAAAAAAGAGCCCATAGAGCTTGTGGGAGACGACAGAATGTTTGAGGGAATCGAGAGCGGCGACGAGATAGAAAATATCGGTATCGAGCGCGCGGAAAATATCGTCCGTTCCGCGGATCTCGTAGTGTTCGTGGCGGATTCGGCGGCGGGTACGGACGGAGAGGACGCGCGCGTTTTGGAACTCGCAGAGGGAAAACCGCTCGTGAAGGTTTTCAATAAAATTGACCTGACGAACGACGAGACGGAGACGGACGCCGACGTACTGACCTCCGCGGTGACCGGAGAAGGAATAGAACGGCTGAAAGAACTCCTTTACGAGAAGAGTTTCGGTTCGCGTGGCGAAGACGCGGCGTTTCTCATAGAAGAAAGACACTATGATGCGTTAAAAAGGGCGGAAACGGCTCTTAAACGCGCGGTTGCGGCCTGCGGCGAGCTATCTCTCGATCTCGTGGGAATCGACGTCGGGAACGCATGGGAGAGCCTTGGGGAAATTACGGGGGAGACGGCTTCGGAATCGATTATCGAAGAGATTTTTTCCAAATTTTGCGTGGGAAAATAAACGTTAGGAAGAAAGAGAGAGAATTATGTCAATCTTTATTATACAGAGTATTTTATACGGTGGCGAAGTGCGGCAGTCTCACCAAGGCGGCGGAAGAATTGTATATTTCCCAGCCGGCGGTTTCTCAGTCGATAAAGCAGCTGGAAAATCAGCTGGGAATATCCCTGTTCAACCGCACGCACCGCGGCATGGAATTATCCGCCCAGGGCGGGAAGCTCATTTTCTCAAAGATTGAACAGGCGCTTTACCTTCTCAATGAGGCGGAGGATATGATCGCCCAGTTGAATACATCTGCTTCGGGCACGATACGAATCGGCGCCTCGGATACGATTTTCGAATATTTTCTTGCGGATAAAATCGTGACGTATCACGAGAAATTCCCGGCGGTGAAGATAGAGTTGGTTTCCGACCTTACGCATAAGACGCTGGAAGCGCTCAAAACGAATAAGTGCGACGTGGGGTTTATCAATCTTCCCATTCCCTCCGATCCCGAACTTACCGTATACGGCAACTGTATGCGGCTCACGGACGTGTTTGTAACGAACGAACAGCATATAGAATTGACGAAGGGAGTTATTCCCTTGTCGAAATTGCAGGAATATCCCCTGATTTTAATGGATCCAAACACGATTGCGCGGAAATCGATGACGGTCTTTCTGGAAAATAACGGGATAGAATTGAAACCGTCGATCGAAATCAGCAGTTGGGATCTCATGAAACGTCTGGTAATCCGCGGCATGGGAGTGGGCTGTATTCCGAGGGAATATGCTCTCCATCGTCTGGCGGATAAATCCATGTACGAAATCAAGACGGATCCCGCGCTTCCCGCGCGATCTATCGGCATGGCTCTGCCCAAAAACGCACAGATTCCCTATGCGCTCCGCGCATTTATAGACCTTTTCGATTTGGATATATGAGGATTTCGGTAACAGAAATCCGTAGCAAAGGCCTTTTTTATGGAAAAAAGGCCGTTTTATAGAGGAAAAAGACAATGGCGAAACCCAATCCGCTTCTCAGAAATTTTTGTATTATTGCACATATCGACCACGGCAAAAGCACGCTTGCCGACCGCCTCATCGAACGTACCGGCCAAGTCTCCAAGAGGGACATGGAGGAGCAGCTCCTCGACAGCATGGACATCGAGCGGGAGCGCGGCATCACGATCAAACTCACGCCCGTCCGCATGTATTATACGGCGAAGGACGGAAAGGAATATGAATTCAACCTCATCGACACGCCGGGACATGTGGATTTTACGTACGAAGTCAGCCGTTCTCTGGCGGCGTGTGAAGGCGCGATCCTCGTGGTGGACGCCACGCAGGGGGTAGAGGCGCAGACGCTTGCGAACGTCTATCTCGCGATAGAGAATAATCTCGAAATTTTGCCCGTCGTCAATAAAATCGACCTTCCCAGCGCGCGCGTGGACGAGGCGAAAAAGGAAATCGAAGAGGTCATCGGGCTGGATGCGAGTTATGCGCCCTGCGTATCCGCCAAAGAGGGATTGAATATAGACGATCTCCTCGAAGCGATCGTCAAATATTTCCCGCCTCCCGACGGGGATACGGACAAGCCGCTCAAAGCG
>ERZ779866.1259-NODE-1259-length-26245-cov-3.555594_pt1 | contig 26245 bp, 20 predicted proteins | sample MGYA00511248_ERZ779866 | MGnify/ENA primary metagenome ERZ779866 (study PRJEB29588, sample SAMEA2155758) | human gut metagenome | biome: human gut; feature: human-associated habitat; material: faeces | place: Denmark | collected 2008/2010 ... | reverse complement strand
CATGCAGGTGCGGATAGTCGTCAATGGCTAGAATTGGGGATACGTTCCCAAGAAACCGTGCACGTAAGTGCGCGGTAGTTCATACGGTTCTTTCTTGACGAAAAGTGTTTAATAAAGCAAAAACTTAACAAAGTAAAGACCATTTCGTTTAGACTAATGTCGCCCTTTACTGAAAGTTCAACCAAATATGGCAAGCATTAGAGACCACGTTGACATCATCATTCGACTCATTTTCGGCTTTGCAATAGCCATTGGCTGTTATTACATTGTCAGTCCGTTTTTGACAGCGATTATCATCGCTGCCATCATCACGATTGTCAGTTGGCCGATGTTTGCCCGATGTAAAAATTCTTTCGCTGAATACTCCACGCCAGCGGCTTTTGTGATGGTCGGTCTGCTCGTGGTCTGTTTAATTATTCCGTTATCCTTTCTATCCGCAGTTATCGCGCAACAACTGCCGGGGGTCATTTCCGGTGGCGCCGACCTGATCCGCTCAATGCAAGCCCCGGAGTGGTTGAAAGACATTCCGATGGTCGGTCCATGGTTATACAATCAAATCGCCATTGTTTTTGAACCAGAAGCCCTCAATGAACTCATCCGTAAACTCATTGATCCAATTAGCCGGGAAGTGCTGACGGTTGCGCTATCGCTCGGTAACGGATTGATTCAAATGGGTTTGGTCGCCTTCATTGCCTTCTTCTTTTATCGAGATGGTGACACGCTGGCCAAACGAAGCAAGGAATTGCTTGACCGGGTCTCAGGTGGGCTAAGCGATGAACTATCTTCGATTTTAGTCAACACCACTCGAAGCGTTGTCTGGGGTATTGTTGGAACCGCCGCGTGTCAGAGTATTGTCGCTTGCATCGGTTTTTTAATCGTCGGCGTTCCAGGAACACTGCTTTTAACCGTCGCTGTTTTTCTTTTGTCAGTCGTTCCGATCGGACCTCCACTCGTTTGGATTCCTGTCGCCATTTGGCTCTACACACAAGGCAGTGTCGGAATGGCTATTTTCATGGTTGCTTGGGGAACTTTGGCGGTTGCCAGCGTTGATAATTTTGTGAAACCCTTGATCATTGCCCGGGGGACACCGTTGCCGATTTCCTTGGTGTTTCTCGGCGTTTTTGGCGGCGTTATCGCCTTCGGCTTTTTAGGATTAATTTTGGGCCCTGTGTTGTTAGCTATCGGCATGGCGATGGTCAAAACTTGGCTTTCTCAAAGCAATCGCAAAAAGATCGCCAAGGCCGCAGCAACGATTCATTTCCCAGCTCCGAATATCAGTCTTGACGAAAAGGAAAAACCGTTTGCGCCAAGTCATGAGGTTGACAAAAACAAACCAAGCAGCGGCTCAAAACAAGCAGCTCCAAGACGAGATCACCCCAGGAGTTTCCCTAGCGGGAAAAAACGTTCATGATCGACAACAGAAAAACGAAAGGCTTCTTTCGTTTTTCTGTGCTTATCCCAAACGCTTAAAGGTCAAACCCGACGCTCTTTGCGGTGAAGCGACCGTTTTTTCAACCGATGCCTCCATTAGCTCACGCGGATCTATCTGAGCCGGGACAATATCGTCCCCCCTCAGATTGACAATTCCCCGAAAACCAACTCCGCGAGGTGTGAATCCATAATAAGTCGGGTAGTGCCGATCCTCGTGTTGATGTCCGTGAAACAAATATTTCACTTCAAGAGTTTTGGCCAACTGGTCGATGGCCAAAAAACCTTTTCGGTGGCAGCCTGGCGCCTCATGGGTAACCAAAACATCCGCATGATAAGCGCACAAATTTTCGTAAGTTGAAGGGAAAATCGATGTGCGATGCCGACGCGGCAACCCGCCTCGCCACATATTGCCACGACCAATTCGTCGAATAAAGGCGCCGGCTGATGTGTAATTCGGCGCCTGAGGCGGCATCCAAATCTGACCTCGGAAAACTCCCCCCAAACCAGCAATGCGAAGACCATTAACAACAGCGACACGCCCATGCAAATTGTGGCCAGCCAATTCGCTACGCCATAAACGATCATAGAACACGTCATTATCGGTGTCATGATTGCCCGGAATCCACCACACATCGACAAAGGATAGGATATCGGCCAACACCTCATGAAGCGGTGCCGGTGGTTGTAAATCACCCAAAATCACCATTGCTTTCGGTCGATATTCTTTTGCCGCCTGCAAAATGTGATCGAACGACCCATGAGGATCCCCGCAAAAAAACGTTTCTTCCGCAATTTTTTCACTCGCAATCTGTCCCGATGAGGGTGCTTTCACACGTGGAGCCCTCTCCTGCACAGATTTATGACGATAGTGATAAGGACGATGAAAAGTCAACGTTAACCCACCTATTCATAATTCTTTAAAGTCCGAGTAAGCGCTTTTAAAATCGCATTTCTCAACTCCACAGGCTCAATTACTTTGGCTTGAGGACCATAACTTAAAATTTCACTGACCAATTCAGGACTTTCGGGTGAACACGGTATTGTCAACTCATAAATCTGATTGATCCATTGCTCAAACTGATCCGGATGCCAAATTCGCTTGCTTGCTCTTTTGGCAGCTTGTCCGACAAAACGAATTCGAGCGTAGCTGATATCATCTGCGCGATAAAATCCGTAGAATGCGTCAAGTTGTGAGCACAAGACCTTCATCGGAACCGGCTTAACGGAGGTCTGAAGCAACTCAGCATGCACAATGTTTTCAACATTAAACGTTCTCAAAGCATCCCGCTTATGGCACCACGCATCTAAATACCAAGAACCTTTGTAGTAACAGAGCCGCATGGGACTGATGATGCGCTCAGTCTCTTCATTTTTTTCGTCAGAATGATAAACAATGCGCAAGCGATTCCTATGTACAAGCGCTTGTCCAAGAACTTCAAAACTTGGACAATTGATCGGTTTGGACTGCGGTTCAAACAACACAACACGCTTCAGAAGCTCGTCACAATTGGCTTCATCTGAAAAAATGCTTGAGCGAATTCGAGCGCTCATCTGGGCAAGGTCTTTACTTAAATAACCTTTGCGATTAGCCTCCAAGGACTTAAAGTCTTCCAATGTTCTGACAGTGCAGTGCAACTCCTCAGGAGTAAACCACATGGAGCGCCTGTCATAAAAATCGCCGCGTTTTGCCTCAGCGCGGGTTTTAGCGAAAACATAACCACCACGCATGCGCGAAAACACTATCGGCGCTTTCAACTGTTCGCGCATATAAGCAATGTCACGTTTAGTTGTCGCTATGGAGGCCCCGGTCGCCTGCATCAACTCCGAAAGGGTCGCAACGCCCTTTTCAGCAATTAAACGGTCAATTTTCATTAAACGAACATTGAAATCCATTTTCACCTCGACAAACAGTGCCTTTAATGGTATCAACAATTGAGACACTTTTCAAAGCTTGGTCACGCCCGAGCTTAAAACGGCCTCGTGTTAGTATTCCTCGTAAAGATCTTCATCAATGACCGGCAAATCGTCATATAAATCCTTCTCGATTTCTTGAGTTAAAAACTCCCCAAGTTGCGCCAACCGCATCCAAAAATCATTTAATTGCGTTCCGCAAAGCGACTCTCCACTCTCAGAGAACAATTCACAAGCTTTAGTGAAAATCAACAAGGCTGTGTCATAGCGAGGATCCAATCCCTTAAATTGCTGCATTTTGCTCACATAACGCTCAAAGTGGACATAACGCTGTGAAGGCATCACATACAAATCTTTTTTACCCGAGCGCAAATGACCATAAACGACTTCCTTGCACTCAAGCATCAGACGTAACGCAATACCGCGCAGATCAACAGGGGAAAACAATGATATTTCCCAAGTCATTCGACACTGAGGTAGCGTTCGACGGATAACATCTTCAACGGCTTGTTTTCTATCTTCATGGTTTGACAAACGCCCTTGAAATCTCGGATCTTCTAGGAAAAGTTCATCAAGTGACTCTCTAAGCTCACACTGAAACACACCATCGCGAAGATTATCGTAACGATGCTTGGCCTGCATTAAAAGACTACGAACTTCTGAGGCATAACTTTTATGAAAAAACCATCCGGAAATATTTTCTAACGCGTACCGATCCAACTCACGTTCAAGTTGAACTGGAACCAATGCCAAAAGACACCGAGATGGTATTGCTTTTAAAATCGACTCCGTAACGGTTCCCCAAGAACGACCGTCAGGTGCTTGCAACGTCGTGCTCCTCGGATGAATTAATACCCGGGACAATAACGGTGGACAATAAAAAGACGCTTGAAGAAACGTTGCTTGACATACCATGGTGTTCACACCTCTCAAAAATGACTAACGTTCTTGAAAAGCATGACCCAAAGGCAAAAATGGGAGTTTCCTGTCTGCCACAACTCTGTCTAACACAGCATGGTTTAAACAACCCGCTGTTACCCCAATCCACGCTAACAACCCGCTAATCAGTTACAAACCCAAAAATATCGTGGCAGCGCCCGTATTGTATCGACTGTGGCCTCTCTACAATTTTGACAAAAGTCAAAACAACAAAAAAAATTGGCATCCTGCCACTGATGCCAATTTTTTTAAATCTAAATTAAACAGCCGCTTCGTCAACTTCACCGGTTCGAATGCGAATAACCTGTTCAACGTCAAAGACGAATATTTTACCGTCGCCGATCTTCCCGGTCCGAGCAGACTTTAAAATTGCATCTACTGCTTGGTCTACCAAATCTTCGCTCATGACCGCCTCGATTTTGACTTTAGGTAAAAAATCAACCATGTATTCAGCGCCTCGATAAAGCTCTGAATGCCCCTTTTGACGACCAAACCCTTTTACTTCGGTCACCGTTAACCCCTGAACGCCTACATCGGCCAACGCTTCACGAACATCATCCAACTTGAAAGGTTTTATGATGGCAACCACTTGTTTCACAATATTCTCCTTAATTAGCTGATGTTAGATTAATTTTGAGTCAAAAGACCATGGAAAAATTCAGGCGTTAAAGCGCAAATCGGGCGCCCCGTCAAACAAACAGCCAATGGCGCTTGGTGATGTTTAAATTGGGATGACGACACCATTTTACAAATCTTGTTTGCGAACTCGGCCCCATACTTTTTGCGTAGTCTTTTTCCACTCATCGCCCCTTCGATTAAATCCTTTAACACCGCATCGAGTTCCGTGTAACTTGGTAAAGAATCTTCATCTTTTTGATTCTCCCGCAATTCAGCGCTCGGCGCTTTTGTCAAAATATTGCTTGGAATCATTTCCCGAAGGTAAGCCACATTCTCACAAAGTTTATACAAGTCCGATTTATAAATATCGGCTAACGGCGCCAATCCTCCGACCATGTCGCCGTACATTGTGCAATAGCCGACTGAAAGCTCACTTTTGTTGCCTGTATTAAGGACAAGAGATCCATCAGCGTTGCTAATTGACATTAACAACAGCCCTCTGACTCGAGCTTGAATATTTTCGTTCATCAGGTCTTTGTTAGCCCAATAGGGAAGATGAGGATTCACGGACTGCGCAATACATTGGACCGCCGGCATAATATCAATGCTACGCAGACGCAATTGCAAGCGTTGAGCCAGCTGTTGGGCATCAATTTTGCTGGCTTGGCTGGTAAAGCAAGACGGCATCACCACAGCATTGACACGATCCGCTCCAACCACGCTGACGGCTAACGCTGCCACTACCGCACTGTCGAGTCCTCCTGAAATACCGATCGTCACTCGCTCAAAACCATAATTTTGCAAATAGCAACGCAGTGCCATTTGCATGGCGGCGAATCTCTCGTGATGGACATCTTGCAAACAAACATGACCTTCGCCGAGATTAATCAAATCCGCTTCACCTAAGTAACTTAAACGAGTTCTTCCTTTTTTCACCAAACGGCACTGTCCAAGAAACACGTGACCGTTATCAAAACCTCGCCCATCAACAATCACATAATCTGACGAATCCGGGATTGCAAAAGGTTCACCAACTGCGGCTGTGCGGAAAATAACATCCATACCTATCTGGGTTTGTTCTGCCTCGACATATATTCCACCATCAATAGGTTTGATCGCAAGAGTCCTGAGCTGACCGCCGACCATTTCCAACACACCAACTCCTTGAGTCAGCGCAACCGGAATCAAAAGACGAACTCCGGTCGTTTTCAACCCAGAAGCTAATTTTTTCAGCCAATAATCATTCCGCTCACGATTCTCCGGTCGCATCAGCCAAAAAGCATCAACGGTTCCATTAAGCGCTTGCATAGGCAAAAGAACGGTGTCCCCAGCTTGGAACTGTTGCTTGTCACGTAAGCGCTGAATCAGGCGCCGAACATTCCGTTCCGGATTATCGATTACATAAGGACCGGTCAAGATCAAAATGGACATCAAAATCCTCTACTGTTAACAAAAAACCGGTCCCCTCCTGAAAGAAGACCGGTCTTGAGGTTCAAAATTAACGCATTACGCCTTAAATGCCGCTTCAAGAGCCGGAACAACTTGTTTTTTACGGCTCATCACGCCGTCAAGCCACAAATGACCATTAGCCAGTTCCGCTTCCGTGTGACCAAAAGCTTTGGCGATGCGCACAGGATCATCACTGACCATCAAAAGTTCAGACCCTTCTTTCATAATATCCGTAAGCAGCAAGAGCGCTGTATGACGACCCTCTTCAGACTTCACGCGGGCGAGTTCCTCTTCAATTGAAGCTTTCATATCAGCAACCAAATCCAAGGAGACCAATTCAAGCTGGCCAACGCCAACTTTAAAGCCATTCATATTAAAGTCTTTGAAGTCACGGGAAATCAATTCACGAGCGGAAGTTCCGGCTACGGCACTCTTGGCCTTAAAGATTTCCATGCCAAACGCTTGAATATCTTCAATGCCCGCGATTTTTGCAAGTTCTTGAGCTGCTTGGCGATCGGCCTCAGTACACGTCGGCGACTTGAAAATCACCGTGTCAGACAGAATAGCCGAGAGCATGATACCAGCGATCGAAGCAGGGACATCAAACCCAGCATAGTCGTACATGCGCTTCAAAATGGTGCAGGTGCAGCCAACAGGCCAGATAACGCATTCAATCGGAGAAGAACTTGTCACATCACCCAATTTATGATGATCGACTATACCCTTCAAATTAGCTTGATCTATATCAGCAGGAGCTTGAGCCTTATCTGAAAAATCAACAAGATAAAGATCTTGGCCAGCGACGCTGTCTATCACTTCAGGCGCTTCAAGACCGAAACGCTCTAAGATGAACTGTGTTTCAGGAGCAGGTTTTCCTTGCGCACGAGCTTGAACATCCAAACCGCGGCGGCGATAAAGATCGGCACAGGCCAGTGCAGAAATGATGCTGTCACTATCGGGGTTTTTATGACCTAAAATCCATGCGGACATTCTTTAATTCCTTGCTTATCAGAGAAACGATCGCGAACTGAGTTCGCACAATTTTTTCATTGTATACGATGGAAAGCTAAGGCACAAAAAGCAAATGTTGAATCGCTTTTTGAACCTCAATATCCTTTGTGGGGACTAAAACCACATGCTTGAACCCCACTTCTTCGAGCATGGCTTTAGGGCGAGGATGAATCGTTAAAACAAAGCCATTTTGCAACCACTCATCCGCTCCGCTGACAGTCTTCACGGCATGCAGCAAAACCCCAACAGAGTCCGTGCTGGTTATGTAGATAATTGGCGAAGGGCCAAAAAGCGCAGTCTGCAACTTGTTAATCTCGGAACTTGTCAACTCCAACGGGGCACGTTGGTAAGCAGGAAGCACCTCAACATCTGTGCCGTGTGCAATGAGTTGCTCACGAAGCCATTCTCGACCAACTTGACCTCGAACAACAAGAACTCGACGTGGGAAACCGCGTTGTTTCAATAGCTCGAATAATTTTTCAGACCCTGAGTCAATTGTTTCTCCTTCCGGATAAAGGACTGAGGTCTCCTCTCCCCAAGCCGCTCGAATCGCCCGAGCGGTACCACTTCCAACAGTCGCTAACGTAATGTGCGCGGGCCACTTCGTCACATAACTCGCGATGGCAGCCACCGCGGTTGGGCTGGCCAACAACACCATGTCAAACTGGGACAAATCCGACAAACGCTCTTTGACTCGTTCCGGATCGTCAGGAGGCAAAATAGTGAAAGCCGGCCAACGCCAAGTCTTTAACCCCGATTTTTCTAGGCGCTCGGCCAAACGTTCATTCGCGGCACCAGGTCGCATCAATATGATCGGTCGTTGCTTTGTTTGCATGAATTTTCCTACTGGTCACACAACAACTTGTCGATGTAGCGCTTTGCGCCTTGCTGTAATAAATGCTCAACAGCGCGACGAGCAAGAGCCTGCCAATCATCAATTTGCCCGATGACTTCAGTTGAGACAGACTCCCCTGTCGTATGGTCACCAACCAGTGCGCGAAGCCTCATCTCAGAACCACTTACAGTCGCATACGCAGCCAGAGGAACCTGACAAGACCCCCCTAACTCACGACTGACATACCGTTCTGCGGCGGTGCAAGCTCGAGTCACAGGATCATCAATGAAGGCCAATGCCTGGCAAGTGCTTTCGTCCGCTTTCAGACATTCAATGCCTAAGGCGCCTTGCCCCGGACTGGGCAATGAAATTTCATCGGAGATGATTTCGCGAATTCGATCAGATAAACCCAAGCGCTTGAACCCGGCGCTAGCCATAATCAGTGCGTCATATTCGCCAGAATCCAACTTTTTAAGACGAGTGCCCACATTACCTCTGACACTTTTTACCACTAAATGAGGAAAACGAGACCGCAGCATTAACTCACGCCTGAGACTGGCAGTGCCGACAACAGCGCCTGCCGGCATCGATTCGAGTGATTCATATTTTGAAGAGATAAATGCATCCCGAGGATCTTCACGCTTGGAAACCGCTACCAACACAAAATCGTCCGGCAACTGCATGGGCACATCTTTAAGTGAGTGCACAGCCAATTGTGCCCGTCCCTCTCGCATAGCAACTTCAAGCTCTTTGACGAAAAGGCCCTTTCCTCCGACTTTGGAGAGCGTTTTGTCCAAAATGCGGTCACCTTTCGTGGTCATGCCTAAAAGCTTGACTTGAGCATCTGGATATTGCTTCTGAAGCAACGTTTGCACATATTCTGCTTGCCAAAGTGCCAACGGACTCTCTCTGGTGGCAATCACCAACGATTTGTTCATAAAAAACCTCTCAAAGACATGAGCGCCATGAACTTCTAATCGGAAGTTCAATTCGAGCTAAATTGGTTATTTTATCAGAAATTTATAGATATTTGTCGACAAATAAATTCTTAACTCATTGATATTTCAAGAATAAATGTTTGTAATCCAGCCGTCGAAGAATCTTTTTTTTGCGTACAATAACGGCAAGTTCAACTCTTGCATGAGAAAATCTTACCATGTCTGAAATTGCTAAAGAACATTTAGATCCGCTCGCACAAAAAAAGAAAGCTTGGTCCGGTCGTTTTTCCGAACCTGTGGCTGATTTTGTGCTTCGTTACACAGCCAGCGTTGACTTTGATAAACGCATGGCGCTTGCTGATATTGCCGGCTCTATCGCTCACGCCACAATGCTTAATAAATGTGGTGTTTTGCACGATCAAGATCTTGCCGACATTAAACGCGGCATGGCTCAAATTATCGAAGAAATCCGCAGCGGACAATTTCAATGGAAACTTGAGCTTGAAGATGTGCACTTGAATGTTGAGGCTCGTTTGACTCAATTAGTAGGCGATGCTGGCAAGCGTTTGCACACCGGTCGCTCCCGCAATGACCAAGTAGCCACTGATATGCGTCTATACATGCGCGAAGAAATTGACACAATCATTGACTTGGTCAGTCAATTGCAGGAAGTCATGGTCGGCTTGGCTAAAAATGAAACCGATACGATCATGCCGGGCTTTACTCACATGCAGGTTGCCCAACCGGTCACACTCGGTCACCACTTCCTCGCCTACGTTGAAATGTTTGAACGTGACCGCACCCGTTTGGTGGACTTGCGTCGTCGCGTCAATCAAAGCCCATTAGGCGCGGCTGCCCTTGCCGGCACAACTTACCCGATTGACCGTGAATACTCGGCCAAATTGCTCGGATTTGAGGCCGTGATGCAAAATTCTTTGGATGCCGTCAGTGATCGCGATTTCTGCATTGAATTCACGGCTGCGGCTTCTTTAATCATGATGCACATCTCTCGCTTATCCGAAGAACTCATCTATTGGATGAGCCAGCGCTTTAAGTTCATGATGCTGCCCGATCGCTTCACGACGGGCTCTTCGATCATGCCGCAAAAGAAAAACCCCGATGTGGCGGAAACTGCTCGTGGCAAAGCTGGACGTGTCGCCGGTGACTTGATCAGCCTAACCGTTTTAATGAAGGGTTTGCCTTTGGCTTACGCGAAGGACACTCAAGAAGACAAGGAACCTGTGTTTGACGCCATTGACACAGTCAAAGACACGCTTCGTGCCTTTATTGAGATGATGCCTGGTGTGACCCCCAACCGCGAGGAAATGAAAAAAGCCGCTCAAGCCGGTTACCCGACAGCAACCGACCTAGCCGACTATTTGACCAAGAAGGGGCTTCCCTTCCGTGAATCTCACGATGTTGTCGGTTCCGTTGTGAAATTGGCGAGTGAACGTGGTTGCGATTTGGCTGAGCTGCCGCTCGAAGAGTTAAAGGGTTTTAGTGACTTGATTGAAGAGGATGTCTATGAAAAGGCTCTTAAACTTGAATCGAGTATTGCCGCCCGCGATCATGTCGGTGGTACGGCTCCGCATCAGGTCGCCGCGCAAGTGAGCCGTTGGGAAGGTATCTTTGCTGACCGTCACGCCCAACCGCACACAACACGTCTGGCAGACTTACTCAAGTAGTATTTTTCAGTGACGTCACATAACGCCCCAAAAGCTTCTGTTTTTGGGGCGTTGTTGTCTGTATTTTCGGTTTCCCCCTAGGGATTCTTCTGTAGAAACAATCAACTTCATTCAAAACTTAAGGTTTTTTACTTAATTTATATCCTTTCTGTTTATTTAGTGTTTTGAGAAAATGACCTAATAGCTCATAACAATAAGAGAAAGGAGTGTTTTTATGAGTACTGATTGCCAGACAGCTCCACAGCCTCGCTGGTCAACATTAGCCAGCAAACCATCAAGTTCCATTATTCGTGATCTTTTGAAATTAGCAGCTCGCCCGGAAGTCATCTCCTTTGCGGGGGGTCTTCCTTCTCCAGCTGGGTTCCCTATCGAAGACATTGCAAAGGCCTGTCAAACGGTCTTAGAGCGTGACGGCAAACACGCTTTGCAATATTCCATGGTCGAAGGCGAAGTTGAATTACGCCGTGAAATCGCTCGTCGTGAAACTCAAAAAGGCATCCCTACCACGTTCGAACAAGTGCAAATCGTTTCGGGTAGTCAACAGGCACTTGACCTTTTGGCGCGCGTTTTTCTCGATAAAGGCGATAAAGTTCTCGTCGAGTCGCCGACCTACATGGGTGCTCTTCAAGCTTTTGATCTCTGTGAACCGGTGTATGTTGAGTTACCTTGCGATGACGAAGGCTTAAATCCAGCCGAATTTGGCGAAGAATGCCGAGGCGCAAAGTTTGCTTATGTTATGCCGACCGCTTCGAATCCTACCGGTCTAACCATTTCAGAAGAACGTCGCAAACTGTTAGCAGAAAAGGCCCGTGAATATGATATGTGGCTTGTCGAAGACGACCCTTACGGGGAATTATGGTACGACCAAGAACCTCCAGCCTCCCTACGAAAATGGGCACCGGAGCGTGTCATTCGCTTAGGGACACTCTCGAAGATTTTGGCTCCGGGTTTTCGGTTGGGCTATATCATTGCGCCAGCTGATGTGCTTAACAAATTCGCCAGCATCAAGCAAGCCATTGATTTGCACACAGCGACTTTCACTCAACTAATCTCAGCACAAGTTTTCAGCGAAGATTTGCTCGTGCGTCATTTACCGAGCGTCCGTGAACGCTACAAAACTCATGCTCGCGCCATGCTTGCCGCCCTTGAGGAATATATGCCCGAAGGCGTCACCTGGACCAAACCCAATGCGGGCATGTTCATTTGGGTAACCCTTCCGAAAGACATGGACGCAACGGCGCTTATGAGCGACGTGCTGGCACAAAATGTCGCCTATGTGCCTGGTGAAAGCTTTTATGCGACCAATCCGCAAAAGAATCATTTCCGACTTTCCTTTGTCACTGTCGACCCCGACGTAATTAAGGAAGGCATTCGCCGCTTGGCCCAAGTGATTCGATTGCACATTACAAAGTAAACACTCCGATTTACTCGAACCGCCTTGTGTGTCGCCCGAGTAAATCGGGGACTTCAAGGCGTTTTTTTTATCTATTTCACTCTTTTGAATAACAACAAACAAAGGATCCACTCAAATGAATGGTTTAACTTTGATGGCCTGCAGTATCATCGCCCTATTCTTGGGGTACCGTTGGTACGCAAAATGGCTTGAACACACTTGGGGCATCGACCCAAAAGCGAAGACTCCCGCAGAGATTCATCACGATGGTGACTATGCGCCGGCCTCCAAATGGACGGTTTTTGCTCACCAATTCACCTCCATTACCGGTGCCGGCCCAGTAACCGGGCCGATCATCGCCGCCATGTTCGGATGGCTTCCCGCCACGCTATGGATGATTATCGGTGCGATTTTCTTTGGCGCTGTTCAAGATTTTGTCTCTCTTTACGCTTCCGTTAAGAACGGCGGAAAGTCCATGGGCATGATGATTGAACAGTATGTCGGCCGAACCGGTCGCCAACTGTTCCTCTTATTCTGCTGGTTATTCACGCTACTGGTGATTTCAGCCTTCTGTGACATCGTTGCCAATACCTTTAACGGTTTCACCGCTGACGGGGCTCAGATCATGCCTAATGCGGCGGCCGCCTCTATTTCAATGATTTACATGGTTGGCGCGGTCGCCTTCGGCTTGTATTTGAAATACCGCAAACCCAATGGGGTTGAACAGCTCATTGTAGGCATCATCTTAATGGTTGTGATGCTTTGGGCCGGCATCAGCGCTCCGATCTATGCGGACGCAGTGACCTGGCGTTATGTGGTTTTTGCCTACCTCTTTGCTGCCGCTGTCGTTCCGATGTGGCTTTTAAAACAACCCCGCGACTACCTCAGCATGTTCCTCCTAATCGGCATGATCCTTGGCGGTGTGATCGGTGTTTTCGTGAAAAACCCCACATTGAACATGCCGGCCTTCGTCGGTTTTGAGGTCAAGGGAATGGATCTTTTCCCGATGCTTTTTGTCACCATTGCTTGCGGTGCTGTCTCTGGATTCCATAGTCTGGTTTCTTCGGGCACATCTTCAAAAATGGTCTCCAACGAATCACACATGCGATTAGTTGGTTACGGCTCAATGTGCGTTGAATCCGTGCTGGGTATTTTGGCATTGATTATCGTTTGTGCGGCAGCTAGTAACGGCGCGCTTCCCTCCGGCACACCGTTCCAACTGTTCTCCAACTCCATCGCATCGTTCTTGACGGATATTTTCGGCTTGCCTACGAATGTATCAGCCTGCATTATTACGATGTGTGTTTCCGCCTTGGCGCTGACCAGTGTAGACGCTGTGGCTCGTATCGGGCGTATGAGCCTGCAAGAACTGTTCACTCCTCCCGAAGGCGTGGAAAAAACTGCCGTGCAAAAGCTCTTTACAAATACTGTATTTGCAACAACGCTCACTTTGGTCTTAAGTTACCTTTTGTGCTTGGCCGGTTATATGTCGATTTGGCCATTGTTCGGTTCCGCCAACCAATTGCTTTCAGCCTTGGTTCTTACCGGCATGGCTGTGTTCCTGAAGGCTACGGGACGTAAAGGTTGGATGCTTTATGTGCCAATGACCATCATGTTCTGTGTGACGATGACTGCATTGGGCATGTCCATTTGGCGTATCTTCTCTCATATGGCTGACGGTACATTTGTTTTCATGGTAGACGGTTTGCAACTGATCATTGCTTTGGCGCTTGTTGCCCTTGCTTTGCTTGTGGCCTATCACTGTGTTGGCAAATTAACTGAAAAAGAAGCTCGATAAAGCATTTAGCCATTTTTATCGGGTAGGTGGCGGGATCTAGCCCGCTACCTCCCACAACACCGTACGTGCGGTTCCGTATACGGCGTTTCATTTAAGCAATTCCCTGAAGTTTCAGAGAATACAATCCCAACCGCTCAAACAGAGCGTTTGGGATGCATATCCGCATATGCTGTGAACGGGCATTCCACCATGGACCTCGACCGTTGTAGGCCGATTTCCACGGGATGTTTTCGTACAGGCCGCGTTTGTGCATTTCCCCTGCCCTTGTTTTCGGTCGTTTCCAGGCCCGCCATATCAAGCATCTGAGGTGAGTTCGAATATTGACATCCAAGTTTTCGAAGAACTCTTTGCGAGTGTCTAAATTCTGAACGCTATACATCTTGCGATGATGAAAAGCCTCTTCGATAGCCTCATTAATGATCTTTGGTAAATATTCGGAACCGAGCTCAAATAGTTTTTTAACTGCCGTCAATTTTAGCTTCGTAAACTACATAGCCATTGGTGACATGAACGATCTGATTGAATGCTTCGGTTAATTTTTGCCGATCTGCATCTTTTTCATAGGCACTAATCGCTCTTTGTATGCACCGTTCAGGCTGCGGCCCCATACAGAGCCCACGTAACATACTGGGCTTCATTAAAGTATCCATTTTGATATTAGGGAGGTTCTTTAAGAATTCGCTCCTGTCCGCAACGATCCAAAATAATTTGATTTCTAAATTAGATTCAATTTCAGATAACTTCTCAACCGACTAAATGACCCAAGGTATTTAGAGCGTCTTTTCAGTCTCCCCGCCGGCAACGCCACCAATAAAAGAAATCGCCATCGGTGGATTAAAGAAATCGCTAATAGCTCATTTAGCTTCTGACAATACGATGACCGTCAATCATCAGTGCGTTGGCCAGTTTTTTAAAGACAGCGTTAAAATCGAAGAAGCACCCATCTAACGCAATTAACGACCATGAAACGCTTTTTCTGGCAAATCCCTGTTCTTGGCATTCTTGGAGTTTGCTCTCAGATCTCCTGGGCTAGTTATGATCTCTTTTTCCCTGAAGACACTGACTTATTTCGGTTACACATTCTTGAACAAGGCGAATCCGATAATTTCTGGGGGGTCGCTGCGCAAGGTACGGTCGATAAGAATGAAATCAACAGCATCTGCGAAGGGCTCGACTATTGGGCTCGGGTACTGGCCCCTCAGGCAGCCAATACTAACCCCATTCCCATACTTATTTTCCCAAGCAACGGAGAAGGTGCCGGGGCGCTGAGCGTTTCTACTGTAGATTTCGATGATCTGACTTTTTTTGCGTCAGCTCTCACTCATGAAGACTATGAATCGCGGTTGCAAAACTACCTGGCCAGCCTGCCGGAGGATGAATGGGTATCTTTTGACGATTTCAAATCAGCCGCCATACTAATAGGTACTTTTGACTGGTCACACGAGCCGCTCCATGCCCTTCCTGACAATGGCGATGGGTTCCACCTGCCAGCAACGATTGTGCATGAGCTTACCCATGCTCTGGGCATCTTGACACAAGTCTCACAAACTCCAAACGGCCAGTATGCTTTTATGAGCGATTATTTTGGCCTCTGGAGCCAGGGACTGAGAGATTCCAACGGAAAGCAAGCAGAAAGCGGAATGACAATTTCCATTGGCGGCACAGAGTATGATGGAGATTTCGTCTTAGACAATGACTCCTTGTATTCCGGTGTCTACTTTACAGGCGATCATGTTCAGGAAGTTCTGGGAGAGGGGACAACGCTTTCTTTTCCGGAAATCGGTCTGGAGCAATATGAAAAACTTGTTCCGGGACTTCCTGTGAACGGAGCGGAACCTGATTCCAACGGAGGTATTTCCCCTGAGCTTTCCCATATTGAGTTGCAAAATGGCCTCTTGAGCCATCAAAATTGGCGCAACTGGACTATACCCATGGAGGCAGAACTGGCAGCTTTGCAAGATGTGGGCCTCAAGTTCGACAGAAAGCAGCTTTTTGGCTATTCCATCTACGCCAGTGGCTCGGAAGATAAGCTAAACGAGCTCACTAATACTAGTGGCTACTACGCCAGAGAAAATGGACAGTGGCTCGTGGGAACGCCTAATGAGCCCCGTCTGGGTATTGGTTTGCACATCTACGGAAGCTACAACAAAGTTACTCAGGCCGCCGACATACTCACTGTGGGCGAAGACGCTGTGGGTATTCGTGTAGAAGGCGTGGGAAACCACCTCACCATTGACAAAAATATAAGCATTAAGTCTGACGGTCCCAGGGGGGCCGCTTTGCTTGTTTCATATGGTCGGGATCATACGATCAATCTTGCGGGGGACGTTTCTGCTCTGGGCGAGCAGGGTATCGCCGCGCGATTTGACTTTGGCGACAATATCCTCGGCAATGACCAAGAATATCGAGGATCTTGGGTGTGGGATGGTGTTAATGTGCCTGATGATAGGATACTGTCCAAGATTACAGGTCCTTTGGTCAAAGTCTTCAATGTATCCGGAAGCCTCAGGGGCCGTGAGGCAGCCATATATATTGACGAAAGCGCCTTTGTCAAAGAAATCAATATTCTTCCCGGAGCCACGCTTGAGGGTGACATTATCTCCAGATGGGATCCTGACAATCCCAAGATCCATTCCTCAGCTCCTGATTCTGAAGAACTATACACGTCTCTTACCTTTGGCTATGGCGTCTCGGATGATGGCTCCGCCCTTCAGTCGAGGGATTCTAATTTCTCTCTGAACTATGCCGGAAATATTGACGGCCCTTCCATTGATATGACTCATAAGAGCGGCGATCTCACTCTATCAGGAAAGATCAATGTCCATTCCTTACAAAATGAGGGTTTTCTGACTTTAACCGGCAAAGATGTGAGCAAGCACCAAGTCACTGTGGAGGACACATTTATCAATACCCAGGGAGCGACACTTGAGACGGGTTTTGATGCAGACGGTCATGTCAACAGCATACAGGCCGGCTCCGCGGACCTTAAAGGAACCCTCCTCGTACGACCGGTGCGTGCTTTCTATGCATCTGAAGACACCATTGAGCTTCAGTCCCTGGTGGATATTCAGGGATCGGGCGCTCTTAAAGCAAACATGACGGTGGCCCTGGCTGAACATATCGACTCGCCTACTCTGTCATTTGCTATGAAAGGGGACAGTTTTACAGATAATGGTTCAATGCCTTCTGTATTTGCCAGCAGATCTGATAATGCCTACAGTCAATATGCCCTTGATACCGCTTCCAGATCTACGGGGCAAGCGTTGGATTCCATTGCCGATAAGGCTCAGGGAGACATGCAAGATCTTCTGGAAGCTCTGGATTGGTCAGCGCCCGACGGCAGTGATGTAGCGGATGCTCTGAAGCGGCTTGGTCCAGGAGCCTATGACGCGGCAGCCAGAGCCTCGTTGATCCAACAAAACGAAATTAATCTGCTTGTTTTACGTCGTCTGATGGCAACGCAGACTGACAGTGTCCGGGCCGAGCATAGCCTCTCGGTCGGTCAGAACGACGAAGGCTCTCACTTGTCCGGCAGCCAGCGTGAAACCAAAAACACCGATACTTGGCAATTCTGGGTCACACCTTACGGTGGCAGCTCATTTCAGGACAGTCACAAAAACATTTCTTCCTGGAAGAGCAAAGGTGTGGGCCTGATTGTTGGCGCAGACCGTCATTTTCAATCCAATCTGGATGTCGGTTTTCATCTGGCCCTGGCCACTCGACGCACTCATGTGAAAGACAACGAGAAAGCTTTGGCCGACACAACCTCCGCCTTCTTTGGTCTACAGGCTATTTATGCCCCAGACTCTTGGAATGGGCTGTACCTTACGGGGCTAGGTCGCATTGGTGTTGAAAACGGTAAGATGGATAGAACCATTTACGTCAACGGCTACAACAAACAGGCTGAAAGTCGTTGGACCAGTTTGGCCGGATCGTTGCAAGCAGGTCTGGGCTGGGATGCACAGTTTGACTCTGGGCGTGCCCGTTTCGCGTTGGGACCTCTGGCCTTCGTAGAGTATGCCTTCCTGCACCGTCCATCCCTGGACGAAGACAAGGGCGGTGCGGCTAATTTGGATGTGGACGACACCACGTACGATTCTCTGCTCGTGAATCTTGGACTCCACGCAGGGTGGCAGACGATTCTGCCCGGTGGCAATCATCTTAAGTGTGATGTTCTGGCGGCTTGGCGCCATGAGCTTCTCGACCCCTCCTTTGCTACCTCTGCCGCATTTGTCGGCTATGGAGCTCCGCGCTTTGAATCGGACACCGATCTACCCGGCAGAGACAGCCTGCTTTTACAGGCGGGATTCGCGCTCTCAAGTAATAAAGACTTCACGGCCAAATTGGATGTAGGGGGCGAGTTTTTCCGTCAAGATTACACGGGGATGAACATAGGCTTAGACTTGGCTTGGCAGTTTTAATTTTTTCGGTTGTACACCTTGACCTATTCTAATGACAACAAAAGGTCATTTCTCAACGGAAATGACCTTTTGCAAAACCAATTCAAAAGATAACTATTTTCTGTTTTTCTTTTCAGCAAAATAAATAAAGCCAAAAATCACCAAAATCGGGAATAGATAATAGAGTCCGGGAACAAAAAACGCGTAGTACCACAAATGTGACACCTCGGGCGTACGGACAATGCTGACCAACTGAAATGCGGTATGACCGATACCGATGTAGATCATGCATCGCAAAAACTGTTTCAGAAATTCAATCGATTTTTGAGAAATCTTCATATCAAGGCTAATTGGGGAGCCCCTTTTCATTAGAGCTCCCAAAACAAATTTTATTTACACACGACGTGCATTATAAACGCCGGGCAAATCACTAATCGCTGTTAAAGTTCTCGTTAAAGACTGAGCCGAAGAGATTTCTACACTGAAACGCCAGTGCATGTCACCTCGAACAACTTGTGAATTCATCCCGACAATCGCGATTTTTTCTTTTAAGAAAATTTCACTCATGTCTTTTAGCAAGCCAGGAATATTCTGAGCCACCACCAGCACTTCCACCGGAAATACCGCTCCCTCGGCATTTCCCCAACTCACTTCAATCAAACGCTCCTGTCCATGCTCATCCAAATGTCGAATATTAGGACAATCGGCTCGATGAATGGTCACCCCACGCCCACGAGTGACAAAGCCGACAATTTTATCTGGGGGCGCTGGGTGGCAACAACGCGCAAGTTGAGTGAGAAGTGAATCCACTCCGACAACAAGAACTTGACTCTTAGCATGGGCGGCTTTTGACTTCGACGTAAAAATATCGTCCTTCTTTTCCTCTTCTTCCTGAGGTTTAAGGACTTTTTCAATCGTCTTAAAGCCAAACTCTTCCTTACTGGCTCCAATGAAAAGATCGTCAACCGTGTCGTAACCGAGGCGTTTGGCCAAATCGTCAAGCTTGACTGAACTTTTACCTAACCGAGCAAGATCCTTTTCAATGCGCTCTCGCCCGTCGGTAACCATCTCCTCAAGAGCTTGCTGGTGAAACCACTGGCGCACTTTATTTCGCGCCCGAGTTGTGACCACAAACCCCAATTCTGGATTAAGCCAATCCCGACTAGGACCACCCGATTTCGCTGCGACAATCTCAACAGTTTCCCCGGTTTTAAGCTTGTAATTCAAAGGAACCATCTGACCATTGACTTTGGCGCCTCGGCATCGATGCCCCAATTCACTATGCAAGTGATACGCAAAGTCAATTGGAGTTGCACCAGCTGCCATTTCAATGACGCGCCCCTGAGGCGTCAACACGTAAACGTGTTCATCTTCCAACCCCTTCGGACCCTCCGGTTTTACATCACTACTCCAAGCCAAAAGTTGACGCAACCAAGCCACTTTCTGATCTTCGGCGCTCTCCCCTTTGTTGTCTGAGTTACCAGACTCTTTGTACCGCCAGTGAGCCGCCACACCTAATTCGTTGTACGCATGCATCGCATGCGTGCGAATCTGAATCTCAATCGGTCGATCTCGCGCGTCTAGGATAACTGTGTGCAATGATCGATAACCGTTGGGCTTTGGATGAGAAATATAGTCGTCGTATTCAGAACTTAGTCCCTTAAAATTGGCCTGCACGATGGAAAGCACTTCGTAGCATTGCTCGACCGTGTCAACAATGACACGAAGAGCACGAACGTCATAGAGCTGGTCAAAGCGCAAGTGTTTGCGCTCCATCTTCTTGTAAATGGAGTATATGTGCTTGGGGCGCCCAGAAACTTCGGCCTGAATGCCTCGCTCGGCGAGCATGTCGCGAATTCGATCAACCGCGTCGCGCATGAAAGCAATTCGTGCCTCTCGACTTTCATCCAGTTGGCGGGCAATCTCGTTATAAATTTCGGGCTTGGTAAAGCGAAGGGACAAGTCCTCCAATTCCCATTTAATCTGCCAGATACCCAAACGATTTGCTAAAGGTGCATATAGCGCCAATGTGTCCTCGCCAAAGACCTTTGCGCCCTCGGGGTCATCTTTTTTCATTGCGAACCAACGCAACGTCTGTAAGCGACTTGCCAAACGCAAAATAACTACGCGCAAATCTTTGCACATCGCAAGTACCATCTTACGAAGCAATGCATCATGCGCTTGAATTAAAAGCTTGTCAGCAGGCTTATCCGGATCAGGTGTCACCGATGTTAATCGCGTTTTGCCGTTTAGCTCGATCAGGCGATGCAACTCAATCACTAATTCGCAAACATGATTGCCAAAATGTTTTTTAAGCCACTCTTCAGGTGACTGCACGCAATCATGAACAGCAAACAAGTAGCAGGCCGCAATCAATTCCTCATCATTACGAATGCCTCGAACGATGTTGGCCATGCCATCAGCGTGAGCCAAACGTGTCTCACCAGTTAAAAGGGTTTTATCGCCATATAAGGGAATTACCATCTCACGGGCGAGACGGCTGTCGATTTGTTTTTCTTCTGTCATAGCAGGTAACTCCAAGCCTTTTAATAACTCAAGCCACTCCCTGAATCAGAAGAGAAGCTCCAAGGATCTAGGAATTTAATGAGTACGGTTCATTGTAACGGCAGGAGAACGAAAAAGTCCTGTCGAACATGTGACGAAATGTTTGTTATTTACGAAGCAGTCCACCTAACAAAGCCGCCATGGGAGCCTTTCGAGTTGTCGCTCGAGGCAGAGCCTTCTTTTGAACAGGTTCGTTATCCTCTTGCGGTTTTGAGGGAACATACGGTTCATCGAAAAATGGATCTCCCGTTGATGGGCTCACAGGTGGAGCAACATATTCTTTATGCGGGTAACGAGGTGGCCGACGTCGCGGAAAAACATCCAAACGGATTCGCTTGAACCGTTCTTTGATCAAATTTTCGATCGCTGATAAATTTTTGTCATCAGCCCCAGGACACATCAACGTCAAGGCGAGCCCTTTAGCACCAGCACGACCGGTTCGACCGATGCGGTGCACATAATCCTCTGCGTTAAACGGCACGTCAAAATTAATCACTACAGGCAAGTCGGCAATATCCAAACCCCGCGCGGCGACATCAGTGGCAACCAAGATCTTCAATTCGCCAGATTTAAATGCCTCCAAGGCTTTAGTGCGTTCCTCTTGTGTTCGGTCACCGTGAATCGCCTCTGCCGAGTATCCATATCGTTGAAGGGTCCGTGTCAAGCGTCTGCAGGCAATTTTAGAGTTAACAAAAATCAATATATTTTTTGCCTCATCACACTCTGAGTCTTCCAAAAGTTCCAAAAGCGCATCCGCTTTTTCTGAATCGTGAATCTCGTAAATTCGCTGTGTGATCGTTTTGGCCGTGGAATTTTCTCGGGCAACTTCAACTAGCTTCGGTTGATTTAAAAAGTTAGCCGCTAATTTCTTAATTTCGGGAGAAAACGTTGCAGAAAACATCAAGCTTTGTCGCTTAGTCGGCAACAACTGCAATATCCGGGAAATATCCGGCAAAAACCCCATATCCAGCATCCGGTCTGCCTCGTCTAAAACGACCACTTTAACCTGGGCTAAAACAGTATTTCGTTGCTCAATATGATCCAATAAACGACCTGGGGTAGCCACCAATATTTCAACCCCACGACGCAAAGCATCTGTCTGAGTGCGAATATCCACTCCACCAAAAACACAAGCACTTCTTAAGTTGGTGTACTTGGCATAAGCCTGAAGGTTTTCGTGAACTTGAAGCGCTAGCTCGCGCGTCGGCGCTAACACTAAAGCTCGCACCGGATGACGCGCTGGCGACATACTGGAATTTGCCAACGGTATGAGCTGATTCAAAAGAGGCAAACCAAAACCTGCCGTTTTACCCGTACCGGTTTGAGCTGCCCCCATTACATCGTACCCGGCTAAAACAAGGGGAATGGCTTTTTGCTGAATGGGTGTCGGATGCTCATAACCCAGCTCATTAATCACCTTTAAGAGACTGGCGTGAAATCCAAAAGAATCAAAAGTCATTTCCTTCGACATACCGGGCATCCGAACAAAATTTTTGTAAATCAATTTGTTAATTATAACGGCTCAAATCGATAACGCCCTAGGCTGATTTTACAAACGGTATCCGATAGAATACGGCGCTAAAAATCACGACCAAAGAAGGAACGCTGCTTTGTCCCCGCTTTTAACCGTTGCCCCAATGGAAGGCTTGACCGGCGCCCCCTTTCGCCGAGTCCACGCACAATTTTTTCCCGAGGCTGATCGTTACTATTTACCTTTTGTCACTCCGACACAAGAACCTAAGTTCACGGAACGACAACTCAAGGAAGTGGCTCCTGAAGTCAATCAAGCGATTCACGCAGTCCCTCAACTGCTCACCAGACGCGCGGAGGATTTTATCTGGGCGGCAAAGACGCTCTCGGATATGGGATATGATGAAGTCAATCTTAATTTGGGCTGCCCGGCTGGAACCGTTGTTGCGAAGGGCAAAGGGGCGGGCTTTTTGCGAGACCCCGCTGCGTTAGAACGCTTTCTTAATCGAATCTTCAACGCAAATCTTCCTATTGCTATTTCGGTTAAAACTCGTTTAGGGTGGAATAGCGAATCCGAGTTTGATCTTTTAAGTGATGTTTTCAGCCACTTTCCGATCCACACTTTAATTATTCATCCTCGCCTACGACAAGATTTTTACAAGGGACAAGTTCGTCGAAATGTTTTAGAAAGCTACCGTTGTGCTCTTCAGTGCCCATTAGGTTATAACGGCGATATCCTCACGGTTGAAGATATTAAGCGGGAATCGACTCAAGGATTTTCTCAACTCATGGTTGGCCGGGGTCTGATCGCCAATCCTGCACTTTTTCGAAAAGCTCGGGGCGGCGCGGCAATCACACGAACAGAATTCGATGACTATACGCAAGCAATTTTTGATAGTTATTGCTACGCGTTCGGCAATGTTAAAAATGCTCTTATGCGCATGAAAGAGTATTGGTTCTTTTGGCACAACTTATTCAACGGGGCGGAGAAAGCCGTTAAAGGCATCTACAAAGCTAAATCGCTTGAAGACTACCAAAGCAACTGTCGTCGGATCCTGGAAACATACTCCATGACAGAGGAAGCTAGATTCGGCTGGTTTAAGCCTCTTTATGAACCATAAAATTGTGGAAATTGATTCTTCAAGCGTTGCATGAACCGGTGCTCACGCTCTGCAAGCCAATCAACAAAAACCTTCACGCGCTTTTTTTCGAAAGACTCCTCCCGAGCGAAAATAAAACATGACAGCTGCTTACGATGCCAACCGGGTAATACGGGAATAACCGTTTTATCTTCGATCTCCTTGGCGCAGTGAAAAAGTGACATATCCGGAACAACGCCTGCACCAAGCAAAAGAGCGGACTTCACAGAGATCAGATTATGTAGCAAAATCGCATTTTTCCATTCCAAGGCAACCGATCGACCGGCATTTTCTAATGTTTGAGTGGCAGAGCGAGTCGGACTCAAAATTAAAACCCCTGTGTGTTTTCGACAATCATCCGGAATGATCGGCATCCCGTTTCTTTGAATGTATGACGGGGCCGCACAAGGCACAAAAGGCATCTCTCCACTGTATCGCCTGACGACCCCAGGCATGTCTTGATTTTCCCCATAACCAATTGCCACATCCATCATTGTTCCGTCAGCGGTAACAAAACCATCCGGTAAACGTGCAGAAAGTTCATGTAATTCGAACTGTATGTCAGGGTAGATCTGCTGAAACTCCACCAATGCCGGAGTGATCTCTTGTGGGCCAATACCAGCATGAGAACAAACACGAATTAGACCAGCCAGTTTATCTTTATCGCCTTGCAGATCCGTCACGATTTCTCGATGCAACCCTACTAACCCAATAGCTCTTTGATACGCTCTTTTTCCCATTTCAGTCAAGGTCACCGGTCGCGTTGTTCTGGAAAAAAGCGTTATACCAAGTTCTGCCTCGAGACCTCGCAACGCCCTGCTCGCCGTGCTTGGTTCGCAGCCCAAGCGATCACAAGCCGCATTTAGTCCCCCAGCGTGAACAACTTCACAAAATATTCGCCAAGCATTCAAATCGTCAATTCGATGCATGATTATGCCCTAACAAAGATAAGTGTTTACCCTATACCAATGGCAGATTCTCAATTATTTATTGCAATTATGCAATTAATAATAGTTAATAACTTAAATTTAAAAATAATATCTTAAAAAATTCTAAAATTTATTGCGATTTAAACAATTAGTTATTGCATTTATTGTCTTTTCTTATCTTAATAGACAACTCATAATACCTGCGGTTTTAATGTCCGACTGCAATTCGGCTTCTCTGTATAACCTGTTTAACTAATTGACAATCTCTCTGACTCATGTTTAACAATCAATCTTTAGAGAAAAAACGCTGGTACATTTTATCCATCATTTGTCTCATCAATCTTTGCGCGGGTTCTATTTACGCTTGGAGTGTGCTGTCGGCAGCGGCCGCTGAGAGCCTGAGTGCAAGCACTGGTACAGTCATTACCGCTAGCGATTTAGCCATTGCCTTCGGCGTTGCCAACAGCGTTGGACCGATCCCTATGATTTTTGGAGGTGCTTTTAACGATAAATACGGCCCCCGTCTGGTCATCATGACCGGTGGTTTACTGATCGGACTCGGTCTTTGTGGTTGTGGACTAGCTTCTTCCGTCTTGGAAATCACCGTTGCCTACGGATTGATTTTCGGTCTCGGCTTGGGGCTGACTTATGGGGCCGGTATCAGCACGGCAGTCAAATATTTTCCAGATCGCCGTGGATTAGCCGGTGGCCTAGTGACAGCGGCCTATGGGTTTAGCTCCGTGCTTGTGCCTCCTATTGCGCAATCACTGACAGAACGGATCGGCATTATGCAAACGTTCATTTTCCTGGGAATCGCTTTTGGTGCCGTGATTATGACCGGCTCGATCTTTTGCCAACGTTGTCCGGATAACTTCTTGCCTAATGGCACGAGAATTAATACCCACTCAACCCCCAAGGGTCAGACATGGCGAGAGATGCTCACAAGCCCCATTTTTTATCCAATGATTGCTCTTTTAATGTGCGGGGCTATCAGTGGCATGATGATCCTGTCGCAAGCGGCCAGTATTGCCAAAAATGAAATTGGAATGGGTCTAGCAGCCGCCACTGGGGCTGTTTCAACGATTGCGTTATTCAATATGGCTGGACGCCTTGCGGCAGGCTTTTTATCTGATTCTCTCGGGCGAATCGGAGTTTTATTAGCCGCCTTGGCATGCACTGCCATAGGACTTTTTGTTCTAATGAATTCCACGCATGGAGACACTATGATGTTTTATTTCGGTTGTGTACTCATTGGTATGTCCTTTGGAGCTTTCATGGCAATATATCCTGGTTTCACTACTGACCAATTTGGTGCGCGACATGCTGGCGTCAATTATGGAATCATGTTCAGTGGTTTTTCGTTGGCTGGTCTGTTTGGACCGATTCTTATGCAATACATGCAAAGCCTGGGATTCACCTTTGCCCAATGTTGCATGGCTGGCATCGCTTTTTGTGGACTGGGTGGCGTTTTTGCATTCATTTACAAAGGGCTTGCAAAATAACTTAATGATTGCTGCTGGGAAGACAGAAATTTTTCTGTCTTTTCAGTAAAATGATCACCTCTGCGCCATTAACTCAGTTGGTTAGAGTAGGGGACTCATAATCCCTTAGTCGTTGGTTCGAGCCCAACAGGGGGAGCCAGAATGAGCCTGTAAACATTAGGTTTACAGGCTCTTCTTTTAACGCTTAAGCGGAAAAGAACCCCCGGTTATACCGGGGGGTAGAAAAGCTTTA
>ERZ779866.1258-NODE-1258-length-26257-cov-8.900008_pt1 | contig 26257 bp, 18 predicted proteins | sample MGYA00511248_ERZ779866 | MGnify/ENA primary metagenome ERZ779866 (study PRJEB29588, sample SAMEA2155758) | human gut metagenome | biome: human gut; feature: human-associated habitat; material: faeces | place: Denmark | collected 2008/2010 ... | reverse complement strand
CCGCCGCAGCCAGACGGCAGAGGCGGAGATGTCAGGCAAGCCGTCGGCCCTGCCCGAAAAAAAGCCGGCGGCTGCCCCCGCATGCACCTGGGGCGCATTTAGAGACGGTATGGCGCCACAGGTGGAAGGCTGCCTGCCTGAGTTTGCTGTGGCAGCCTTGCGCCAGGCTGTGCCTGAATTTGGAAAAAAACTGCGGGGCTTTGACAATGAAGATGCAAAAATGTATGCAGTGGAGACCAGGAGTTCATCCCCTGTCAGGATCCTCCGGGGGAAAGACAGGCAGAGCCTGACATTGAGAGGCCTTTATCCTGCCGGTGAAGGCGCAGGATATGCAGGAGGGATAACTTCTGCGGCGGTAGACGGGATCAGAACAGCTGAAGCGGTGATAAGTCAGATGGGAGATCTCACAAAATAAAAGATAACAAGCAAAAAGTCAAGATCCGACTTTGATATTGCATGGATATGACAAAGTCTCATTACTTCCCGTCAGACAGGAAGTAATGAGACTTTTCTTTTGGACGGAAGATGACGCAGCTTAGACCGGCAAATACGGCATCGCTCATACAAGAGGGCGCCCGGTCATTTGTACAGGTATGGCAAGTCCCATCAGCTTAAGCATGGTAGGAGCTATGTCACACAGGCTTCCGCCGCTCTGGATACAGGCGGCCGGCTCTTGTGCAATATGGACAAGGGGTACAGGATTGACGGAGTGGGAAGTAACAGGGTTTCCCTCTTCATCGATCATATCATCAGCATTTCCATGGTCGGCAGTCAACAGGATCTGACCGCCGCATTCAAGGATCACGGGAACTATCTTACCTACGCAGCGATCCACTGCTTCAACAGCTTTCACTGCGGCGTCAAACACACCTGTATGCCCTACCATATCAGCGTTGGCAAAATTAAGGATGATGCAGTCATAAGAGCCGGAACGGATCTTTTCGATGACTGCGTCGGTGACTTCATAGGCGCTCATTTCCGGTTTAAGGTCATAGGTGGCTACTTTGGGAGATGGTATGAGAAGCCTGTCCTCCGACGGATTGGGCTCTTCAACGCCGCCGTTGAAGAAAAATGTAACATGGGCATATTTTTCTGTCTCTGCTATGCGCAGCTGTGAAAGCCCTTTTGACGCCAGATATTCACCAAGGGTGTTTTTTATCTTTCCAGGAGGATAGGCGACTGAAACATTGGGCATTGAGGCATCGTACTGAGTCATGCAGACATAGTTGAGATCTTGCGGGGATGAGGTTATTGGAAATCCGTCAAAATCAGGATCGACAAAGCAGCGGGTCAGTTCCCTTGCCCTGTCCGGCCTGAAATTGCAGAAGATCATGCTGTCGCCGTCTTTTACACCGGGATAGCCGCTGCATACCGACGGTATGATAAATTCATCTGTTTCCCCGCGGTCATATGCTTTTCTGACTGCATCTGACGGAGAACTGGCGGACAGGCCTTTGGCGCAGGCAATGGCATCATATGCCAGATGCACCCGTTCCCAGCGTTTATCCCTGTCCATGGCGTAATATCTGCCTGAAACCGTGGCAAAGTGTACATGAGACAGATCGCCAAGACCGGCAGCAAAACTTTCCATATCACTGATATGATCTATTCCCGAAGTGGGCGGCACATCCCGCCCGTCTGTAAAGCAATGCACATATATTTCCGGGACTCCAGCGGATACTGCAAGGGAGATCACAGCCTTGATGTGATCCGTGTGGCTGTGGACGCCGCCGTCGGAAATCAGCCCCAGCACATGAAGAGCCTTTCTGTGCTTTACCGCATTTTCCATGGCAGAGCACAGTACAGGATTTTTCTGGAATCCGCCATCTTGGATATCTTTTGTTATCCGTGTCAGATCCTGATAGACTACCCGTCCGGCGCCTATGTTCAGATGTCCGACTTCTGAATTGCCCATTTGCCCTTCCGGAAGACCGACGGCAAGACCGCTTGCCTTTAGTGTGGCGGAGGGATAGGTTCTGAATATACGGTCAAGATTGGGCGTATCGGCAGCGGCGATGGCGTTGCCGTATGTCTTGCTGCTGAGCCCAAACCCGTCCAGGATCATAAGCATAAAAGGTTTTTTCATCACGACCTCCTTTATTCTATGTAACAATATACCACAGTTTCGGTTCCATTAAAATACCGTCTTTCCGGAGAAAAAGACAAACAGGCCCAAGGAGGCCGGAACAGACCCATGGAGGCCGGAACAGACCCATGGAGGCCGAAAGGGCTGGAAAAGGGACATGGGTGTGTGATAAAATATAAAAAAACCTGCAGGGGATCGCAGGCAGTATGAAGAAAAAGGCTAAAGGCCAGGCGAGGGTATCATGAAGTGGACTAAAGAACAGCAGGAAGCCATAGAGCTCAGAAATAAAAACATACTTGTAGCCGCAGCGGCTGGATCGGGCAAGACAGCCGTACTCGTAGAGCGTATCAAACGGCTGATACTGGAAGAGGGTACATCCATAGACCGCATGCTGGTCGTTACTTTCACCAACGCTGCAGCGGCTGAGATGAAAGAAAAGATAAGGACAGCTATTTTACAGACTGTTACGGAAATGCTGGAGGAAAGCGGACATGAGGGCGCTGATCCTTCCGATGGTGAAAAGGTGAGATTTCTCAAAGGACAGCTGGACCTGCTTTCATCGGCAAACATAAGCACCTTTCATGCTTTTGCCCTTGAAGTTATAAGAAGATTTTTCTATCTCATAAATATTGAACCGGATTTTAAGATCTGTGACAGCACCCAGGAGACTCTCCTGAGAGAAGATGCGATGGACCAGCTCCTTGACGGGCTTTTTGAAGAAGGAGAGCCAGAGTTCTACCATTTTCTCAAATGCTACAGCGGCGACCGTGACGAAAAACGGTTCAGAGAGACGGTACAGAAGGCGTACGATACGATAAGGAGCCTGCCTGAGCCTTTTGGATGGATGAGAGAGAACATCATGGCCCTTAAAGACGGCTCCGGCCTTGACGGGGCTGTTGGAGAACATATATTCCGTTCAGCAGGAGAGATGCTCAAATGCAGTGTGGACGGTCTTGCTGCAAACATGCGGATCGCAGAAGAAAAAGAACTCGGCCTGCTCAGAAAACTTACCGAAGATGATATGGCCATTGGGGAGACTTTGCTGGAGGCAGCCGCGGCAAGGAACTACGGGGTAATGAAAGATGCCCTTTCCGCATTTAAGCTGGCAAGCCTGAACAAAAAAACCTACGGGGGAGATGAGGATATAAAAGCTGCTGTGGCGCCTGCCAGGGATACCTTGAAAAAGACAGTAAAAAAACTCAAAGAGTCATATTTCTACGGATCGGAAGAAGATCTGCGCAAGGAGATGGAGGCAACTTATCAGTCGGCTCTTTACCTGGAAAAATTGCTGCGCAGGTATGACCGTTTGTACAGAGCTGAAAAAAAAGAGAAGAATGTGGTGGATTTCAGCGATATTGAGCATTATGCCTATGAGATCCTCAAAAATGATGAGGCGTCTGACTTTTACAGGGCCAAGTTTGAACATATCTTCATAGATGAATATCAGGACAACAATGTCATACAGGAAGCGCTGGTCGACCGTATAAAAAGAGCCAACAATCTTTTTATGGTGGGCGATGTGAAGCAGAGTATCTACAAGTTCCGCCTTGCCGAACCGGAAATCTTCCAGAAAAAATATGCTGCATACAAAAAAGGCGGCCCGTATTCTCATGTGACTGATCTCAATAAGAATTTCAGGAGCAAGACACCGGTGATCAACTTTATCAATGATGTATTTGAAGAGATAATGGATGGCTATGATGAGAACGCACGCCTTTATCCGGGGGATCCTGACGCAGAAAAAGTTCCTGTTTCGGCAGGAGATGCAGATGCGGACAGGGCAACGGCCCAGCCATGCCTGTATCTGGCACAGGCTCCCTGGAAAGAGGATTCTAAGATAGACGATGAGCTTAAAAATATAATGAAGGCAGAAAAAGAGGCGATGGCTGCTGCCAGGATCATACGGGACAATCTGGGGACCATGATCTTTGACAGCAAGCTGGGGGAGGAAAGACCCCTTAAAAAGCGGGATATGGTCATACTGATGCGCGGCGTCAGGAACTACGGGGACATTTACCATAAGGTGCTTGCCGAGAACGATCTGCCTGCTTACATTGATGATAATGACGGATATTTTAATACCATGGAGATAGAGACCTTTTTGTCTCTGCTGTATATCATAGATAATCCCATGCAGGATGTACGGCTGCTGACTTTGCTCAGATCGGAGATAATGGGTTTTTCCATTGATGAACTTGTCAGGATACGGCTGGGATGCAAAGAGGGTTCATATTACGATGCGTTTAAGAGCTGGTCTTTGGCCGCAGCGGCTGAGGATGGCAAGGAAAACGGCGTTCCTGATGCTGAGAAGGCAGGCGGCGCATACGATGGTGATAAACGGCAGAAACCCATTGGGAATAATTCAACAGAAAAACAAAAGGATGATCTTTCCCTGACTGAGAAATGCCGCCGGGCAATGGAAAAAATTGACGGATGGCGGCAGATGAGCAGGCTTATGCCGCTTGACAAGCTGATCTGGCGGCTGATGCTGGATACAGGCTTTTATATTTCCATGGGCGCGATGCCGGCAGGCAGCCAGAGACAGGCAAACCTGAGAGCTCTTGCAGATAAAGCCCTGGCGTATAAAGAAAGTATGGGCGGCTCATTGTACGGGTTCATAAGGTACATTGAGGCCATCAAAGAAAAGAAAGTCTCAATGGGACAGGTAAAGCTGATGGGGGAAAAAGATGATCTGGTACGGATAATGACAGTACACAAGTCTAAGGGATTGGAATTTCCCATGGTCATCCTGGCCGGTTACTGCAGGAAACTGAACTATACAAAAGTCGGGAAAAACCCGGTGTTCCACAAAGACATCGGAATGGGTTTTCCGCTGGTAGACCCTGGGGCTCACTGGTATCGTTCAACGCTGATACAGAATATCATCAAGGCCAAGATCCATGAAGAAGAGGCCGAGGAAGAAAAGCGCATACTTTATGTTGCTCTGACCAGAGCCAGGGACAAGCTTTTTCTCCTTGGTATCGTGACAGATACCGAAAAGGAGCTGGAAGGAGTCATGAATTCGGATGCGGCCGACACCAGCTACTTTGCCATGACAGGGAAGCTGCTTGGAAAGGCAGACAGGATAAGGTTCATAGACGATGATGACCTGCTGAACCTGTCAAAGGGAAGGAGAGGCAGTGCAAGAGCAATGGCCGGTCTGATGGACCGGTGCGCAGGGCTGCCGGTTTCCGAAGATATCGAAAGACGGATGTCATTTGAATATCCGTATAAAAAAGAAACAAAGACAAGGAGCAAGTATTCCGTCAGCAGCCTGTCAGACCAGGGGAGACGGCCGGCAGAAGACCTGGGAGATCCGATGTTTGCAGCGGGAGAAAGGCCGCTGGGAGCCATGGAACGGGGGACTGCTTATCATGCCGTCCTTGAGAGGCTGGATATAAACACAGCCAGAGAACAGGGAACAGCATATATAAGGCATCTCATAGAAGGCATGGTCGAGAAGGAGATGATAACCTCAAAAGAAGCGCAGCTCATCGACCCGGAGAAGATAGAGGATTTTGCCGCATCGGAGCTTGCCTCGCGGATGGCCGCAAGCCCTGATGTACAAAAGGAAAAACGCTTCAATTATCAGACTGTTTATGACGGAGCTGAGATAATAGTTCGAGGTATAATAGACTGTTTCTTTGAGGAAGATGGCCAGTGGGTGCTGCTGGATTACAAGACCGGGAATACGGCGGATGCACTCTGCGGCCGTGATGAGAAGATCGCAGCAAAGTACAGAACGCAGATGGAACTTTACAAAGGAGCGCTGGAAGCAGCCACAGGGCGAAAGGTAAAGGAAGTTTACCTGTATCTTACCGACAGCGGAAAGTTTATCAGTGTATAGACAAAAAACGGATGAGCCGGAAAGACGCAAGAAGGCTCCGGAAGCCGTATGATCGAGGGATGGTTTATCTGAGGGCAGCCATCCCACAAAAAAGGACCGCACGCAGGCGGTCCTTTTCCATTTTAGCTGTTCTTTTTATACTAATCCCTGGGCCATCATAGCTTCGGCAACCTTTTCAAATCCGGCGATATTAGCGCCGGCTACCAGGTTGTAGCCTAAGCCGTATTTCTCGCTGGCTTCGGCAGCGTGTTTGTGGATATTTACCATGATGGTCTCCAGCTGAGCATAAACCTGCTCAGGGGAGTAAACGGTATGTCCTGCATTCTGTCCCATTTCGATACATGAGCATGCAACTCCGCCGGCATTGGCTGCCTTGGAAGGAGCAACGACTACACCGTTGTCCATGAGATATTTGAGGGCGTCGTTGGTAGTAGGCATGTTGGAACCTTCGCAGAGGAACTTGCAGCCGTTGGCTACCATTGTCTTGGCGTCTTCCATATGTATCTCGTTCTGAGTAGCGCAAGGGATATACAGGTCAGCCTTAACTTCCCAAGGTTTCTTTCCAGGGAAGAACTTAGCTCCTGGGAATTTGTCTGCGTAAGGAGCGCAGATGTTCTTTCCGGAAGCTCTCAGTTCCAGCAGGTAATCAACCTTTTCTCCGGAGATACCGTCCTCGTCCAGGATGTATCCGTCCGGTCCGGAAATGGTGATGACCTTGGCGCCCAGCTGATTGAGTTTTGTAGCAGTTCCCCAGGTTACATTACCGAAACCGGAGATGGCGACTTTCTTGTCCTTGAGCTCTTCGCCGCAGTGTTTCAGCATTTCTCTTGCGAAGAATACGATACCGTATCCGGTAGCTTCTGTTCTTCCGGCCAGTCCGCCATAAGCAAGACCTTTTCCGCTGAGAACGCCTTCGTATCTGTTTACGATCCTCTTGTACTGGCCGAACAGATATCCTATCTCTCTTGCGCCTACACCTATGTCTCCGGCAGGAACATCGGTGTTAGGTCCGATATGTCTGTAAAGTTCGGTCATGAAAGCCTGACAGAATCTCATGATCTCGGCGTCGGATTTTCCGTTAGGGTCGAAATCTGAACCGCCCTTGCCGCCTCCGATAGGAAGTCCGGTAAGGCTGTTCTTGAATATCTGCTCGAATCCCAGGAATTTGATGATCCCCGGATATACATTGGCAGCAAATCTAAGGCCTCCCTTATAAGGTCCGAGAGCGCTGTTGAATTCATATCTGTAGCCTCTGTTTACCTGAACCTTGCCATTGTCATCAGTCCATACGACTCTGAATGAAATGCCTCTTTCCGGCTCGATGAGCCTTTCAACAAGACCTGATTCGATGTACTCAGGATGAGCTTCCAATACAGGTTCGATGGATGTGAGAACTTCTTCTACAGTCTGGTGAAATTCCGGTTCGCCGGGATTTCTTTTCTTTGCGATCTCAATGTACTGATCAACGATCTTTGCCATGCTTAATCTCCTCTTTCTCTTTAACATAGATATGATTTTGTTACTTATAAAACAAAGTCTCAACAACTTCATTTTAAATCTACAAATAGGCCTTGTCAACACCGTGTATACAATATTTTTTTGTATTTTGACAAGAATATTTTTATTAAAGTGCAGAGAGATATTTTCTTTGCAATTTTTAGTGAAAATACTGCGGGCGAAGAAGGGCATACGGACGGGCAGAAGGATGGGGCCAGGCGGCAAGACCATGAATAATCTTTTTCATTTCAGGAAAAAATTAAGGAAGAAAAATCCGTGGGAGAGAAAAGAAAATGCGATACAGGACCGATCTGGCGGTGGAAAACCAGGAAATGCTCGATGAAGTCAGAAAAAAAGCCGGAAGGACAGGCAGAGACACAGATGAGGTCGGCGGAGACTCAGGATATACGATCAGAAAAAAGATACATGACGAAGATATCAAGATAACAGAGATCGTCATAAATGGGCCGGAGGGTGCGGAAGCTTTTGGCAAGCCCCAAGGAAGGTATGTTACCATCGAAGTACAGGGTGTCATGGAACAGAAAGAAGGCATAAAGGACAGAGCTTCAAAGGCGCTTGCTCAGGAACTGGAAAAGCTCATCCCTTTCAGCTATACATTAAAGACTCTGGTAGTAGGTCTGGGCAACGAGAAAGTCACACCGGACAGTCTGGGGCCACACACGATAGACAAGGTAAAGATAACCGCCCATCTCTTTGAGATGTTTGGGGCAGACGGAGACTGGGAAATGTCAAATGTCAGCGGTTTTAACCCGTCTGTCACCGGAGTGACCGGTATGGAGACGGCTGACCTGATCGAAAAGGTGGTCGGACTGGTCAGGCCTGATGTGGTGCTCATAGTAGATTCCCTTGCGGCAAGAAATCTGGAAAGGCTCAGCACGACCATACAGATATGTGATTCAGGCATTGAACCGGGCGCAGGCATGGGCAACAGGCGCAAGGCCATATCCGGAGAAACCCTGGGCTGTAAAGTTGTTGCCATAGGAGTGCCTACGGTGATAGATTCCAGGACCCTGATCGCAGAAGCTTCAGAGGTCATAGCTTCGTGGGATGAAAAAGCAACGCAGAGATATATGGAAAGCCGTGATCTTGACATGATAGTGACCTCAACAGACATTGACCAGATAGTAAAAGATTTTTCTGACATTATATCAAATGCCATAAATATAACGCTCCACCCCGGCATATATTCATAAAGTGACAAATATACCGGAGGAACAGACAGTCCTATGAAAAAGCTACTGATCAGCGGAGCTGTATCCATATACATTGCCAGTACGGTCCTCTTTTGCTTTCTCACTGTGAGATGGGCAGAGCCGTCAGCCACACAGAAAGAAGGAGGCGGATTTGACATGAACGCTACCGACCTTGGAGTGATGTGCATAGGGGCAGCATATCCGTCAATGGGCATAGAGCTTGCCGACTCAAGAGATAACGAAGGACAGCCGTCCCAGGAGACGGATGGCACCGATACTGACCTCGGCGGAGAAAACGGCCGGGATCAATCTCAAGGTCAGGATGAGCAGGAGCCTGTTGTGACAGGGGATGATCCCCTGGTGCTGATCGTCCATACCCATGCCACTGAGTCATACCTGCCTGCTTCAAGCGGCAACTACCATTCAAAGACCGAAGAGAACACCGTAAGGGATGTGGGCAACACCCTTGCTGCAACCCTGGAAGCTCAGGGCATACCGGTGGTGCACGATAAGACATTGCACGACGATCCATCCTATAACAGTTCTTACAGCCGGTCCTATGAGACAGTGCAGGAAATCCTCGCCCAATATCCGACCATACAATGTGTCATAGACCTGCACAGGGATGCCGTATCGTCAGACTCGCCGGCTTCTACCGTATCGGTGGGCGGCAGGACCTGTGCCAGATACTCTTATGTGGTCGGAACGGGAGCCTCTACATATCAGTCGAACATCGCTTTTGTAAACAGTTTAAACCAGACTGCCAGCCGGAGCTACAACGGATTTACCGGCAAAGTCCTGGAGCGGGGCTACAAATACAATCAGGATCTTTCGGCAAAATACCTGCTGCTTGAGATCGGATACAACACCAACCAGATAGAGGACTGCCGCAACACTGCTGAAGTTTTCGGCAGCATATTGGCAGAAACACTGAAAGAAGGATAAAGAGATGAAAAACTTTAAAATATTCCTGCTGGCGGCGATCATCCTCTTCGCCGCCACCCTTGCGATCTTGGAAGTGGACAGGCAAGGGGCCCTAATGTACGGCGAGGGCGGCGCCATAAGCGGTACTTTACGAAGATTTTACGAGAAAAATACAGGATCAGAAGGATTTTGATCCTGCATATATGATAATCTGAAGATAGCCTTTTATGAAAACTGAATGGCAAAAGAGAGGAGAATAAGTTAATGAATATGAGAAAGGGAGAACGGTTAAAAGGTATTCTTGCAAAACCGGCTATCTTCATTTTAACTGCCGCTCTGCTTTTGCAGGGCCCTGGCGTGGCTTTTGCGGAAGAGACCAAAAGCGGAACTGAATTTTTGGCGGAAACTACGGCCGGAGCGCCTTATGCGGCCGATGGCAGCTATGATGTGGAGACTCCGCATGTAATAGTGAACCAGATATATGGAGGAAGCGATGACGGCGCAGCAAGCCATAGCTTCATAGAATTATATAATCAGACAGAGGAAAGCGTAGATCTAAGCGGATGGCGTGTGGCATACCGCTCCAGCCAGGACGGCGACCACAGCGGACAGTGGCAATACCTTGAGCTTTCCGGTACCATAGAGGGAAAAGGATATTTCCTTATACGCTGCGGCGAAGCGGGCGGAGAATACCAGGTTCCTGAGGGAAATATGCAGTGGGATGTACAGCTGCATAATAAAGGGATCTCTGTTGTGCTTCTCAGCTCTTATACAGAACTTACAGAGGATTTCAGCGGGGCCGTAAGCGATGGTAACCGTCCTGAGGGATATGTGGACCTGTTGGCAGTACAGGGAAACGATGAGGAAGAAACTCAGATGCCTCCCGTATATGAGGGAAGCGTAGGAGCGGACCAGTCCAAGAAAAAGGCTGTGCGCAGGGACAATTTTACAGATACCGACGATAATGCTGCGGATACTGTAGTAATAGATTATTCTGATCCCGTAGAAGAGGAAAACGGACCTCACGGGCCGGCCGGCTCCGGTGATGTGCCTGATGACGGGAAAGAGCCTGAAACTCCCGTATCGCCTGTGTATACCCAGACGGGATTTGACGCTGACGCAAAGGTGCAGTTAAAGCTCACCGGCCGGGTGACGGTGGGGACCGCCAATGCTGACGGAGGAGTTGCTGAGATCGTTGCATATAACGCCGATAACGGCAAAGCCTATGTGGTAAATGGACAGGAAGGACATCTTGATGTCATAGATGTCAGGAAAGACGGAAGCCTTGAAACTGAAAGCACCATACAGGTCAAAGATCTTATATCAGGCTTCGAATACGGAGATATGACCAGCGTTGCGGTAGATACGGCAAACGACCACATCGTGATCGCCCTTCAGGCTTCGGATTATTCTGCTGCCGGCCGCATTGCCGTACTGGACTATGACGGTCAATTGATCGAAAGCTTTGTGACAGGAGTGCAGCCTGATATGATAACTGTCAGCAAAGACGGCAAATGGATACTCACCGCCGACGAAGGCGAACCGAGGAACGGATATAAAGACGGCGCAGTGGATCCTGCAGGCAGCGTTACCATAGTAAATACGGCTACCAAAGAAACCCGCACGGTAGGATTTGAAGATTTTGATTCTGAGCAGCTTGCCGGACAGGGGGTATTGTTCAATAAGATAGAAGGCCAAATACTGAGCGCAGAAAACGACCTGGAACCTGAATATATCGCACTGGATGCTGATGGCACCACAGCATATGTGTCTCTCCAGGAGGCCAATGCCATAGCGGCACTGGACATTGAGAGCGGACAGTTTACATCCATAAAGAGCATAGGATTCCAGGATCTCAGCCTTGAGCCTAACATGATAGACCTGGTGGAGGACGGCAAATACGAAGGGGCTTTATATGGGGATACATATGGCGTTCGCATGCCGGACGGCATAAGCGTATTTGAGATCGGCGGCAAGACATATATCGCCACTGCCAATGAAGGAGACGCCCGTGAGTGGGGAGACTTTACCAACGAGACCAAAACTGATATACAAGATACTGACGGAAATACAGCAGAGGATGTAAGGACTCTCGATCACAATGTTACGGCGGGGCTTGAAGACGGAAAGAACTATCTTTACGGAAGCCGTTCCTTTACGATCTTTGACGCTGATACCATGGAAGTGGTATATGACAGCGCCAACGAGTTTGAGAGCAGGACTGCGTCCTATCTGGCCGCATGGTTTAACTGCTCAAATGATGATATAGATATGGATAGCCGCAGCGCCAAGAAAGGCGTTGAGCCTGAAGCCATCACCATTGAAGAAGTAGACGGAAGATACTATGCCTTTATAGCCCTGGAGCGTATAGGCGGTATCATGGTATATGATGTTACAGACCCGGCAGGAGCCGAATATGTGAACTATATCAACACCAGAGACTTTTCGCAGGAAATAGCAGGAGATGTTGCGCCTGAAGGGCTGGCATTCATCTCCACCGGAGAGTCTGAATCCGGAAGTCCGGTGCTCCTGGCGGCCTGTGAAGTATCAGGAACCGTGGCGGCATACACTTTGAGCGGCAGCGCCGTAACTCCGGGCGAGCCTGTAGTGCCGGGCGAACCAACAGTGCCGGGAGACGATGATGTGACTGACGACAGCGGCAACGATGGTATCGGCGATGAGACCACCGTCAATGACGAAAAAACTCAAGTTTCAGATGCGGTCAAGACAGGCGACACTGCACTGATCTATCTGTTTGCCGCTCTAATGCTCGCTGCCATGGCCATAGCCTTGATCAGCGCATACAGATACAGGTCAGAAAAGAACAGATGATAACGGCCATGAAATAACGGCTGCGAAATAGATGAACAAAGCGCCCGAACGGAAAGTCCCGTGCTAATAAGGCAGTAAAAAGTAGCGAAGATGGTGTAACCCGATTTTTGCGGGTTACACCGTTTTCTTTTTATGCGGTGAGCTGTTTTGGGATCTGTGATGTACTTCATATCTGTTCCATTATCCTCCGGATTTCCTGCTCGTCCGGCAAGCTTACTAAGCCTACCGCCGTGAAATAGATATCCACCTTTACTGACTTATGAGCGTGCTTCTTCTCAGGATTATGCACCTCAATGCGACGGATCAGCTTGTTGACGATCGTCGGCGTCAGCTCGTTCATGTCGGTAAACTCCCGCAGCCCCTGTAAAAGCAGACGCATATCCACCGATTTCTGCTCCATTTCAGATAGCTGTTTTTCTTCCTCTTTGACCTTTTCCAGCAGTTCTTTCTGCTCGGATTCATACTCCGCCGCCATCCTTGCATAGCGTTCGTCCGACAGCTTCCCGATCACATTGTCCTCGTAAATCCGGCTGAACAGCTTGTCCAGATCGGCAATCCGCTTTCTGCTGCTTTCAATAGAAAGCTTCAATTCCTGTTGCCGTTTTTTCTGGAATTCCCCGCATTTCTGCTTCTGCATATAGAGAAAGACCGACTCATAGCAGCGTACAAAATCCGCCAAACCCGCAACCGCTTCCTTCACAATCATTTCCAAGACTACATCCCGGATGAAATGGATGGTACAGCTTCCTCTGCCGTCCTTGTAGTTGGCGCAGCGGAAGAATTCCTGGTTGCGTTTGAGCGATTTTGCTGCGCAGAAGTGCAGCTTTGATTTGCAGTCGGCACAGAATACCAACCCAGAAAACAGACTTTTCCGATTTGTCTTTGTCGGTCTGCGTTTGTTCTTCCTGAGTTCCTGCACCCTCAGCCATACATTCTCGTCAATGATTGCCTCCTGCGTGTTGGGAATGATCTGATATTCCTCTTTTGGATTCTCAATCACCTTATGCACCTTGTAGCTGACCGTTGTGGATTTTCCGTTCACCGTGCAGCCCGTGTACTGCTGGTTTTCCAAAATACGCTCCACGGTGCTTTCGTGCCAGCCGTAGATATTTGCCGGAACGGGGTTGCTTGTCTTTCTTCCAATCGAGTGGAAATATGCCGTTGGCGTCAAAACCTTTTCTTTTTCCAGCTGCCGTGCGATCTGCGTCGGGCCTTTTCCGGCAAGGCAGAGGGCGAATATCCTTCGGACGATTTGTGCCGCAGGCTCGTCAACATACCATTGCTCTTTGTCGCCTTCGAGCTTCTTGTATCCGTAGGCAACCGTAGAAGCAACCCGCCTGCCCTGAGAGGCTTTCAGCTCATTGACCGCACGGATTTTCTTGGAAGTCTGCGCCGCATACCACTCGTTGAAGATAGCTTTCCGCTTCGGATAATTTGAAATACGGATTCAGAAACTCACCTTCTTTCTGTCACGGTTTTAACCCGTGATTTTGTATGTTCGGGTATTACGGTATTCCTTATGGTGTTTTCGCTTGAGAAAAGACTTGATTTCTGCGGCTTTGCGGCTTCAAAAAGCGTGACATAGACACTCTGTTTTCATTCGTTCCAAGCAGCAGAATATTCCTTTCTTAAATTTCCGCCCTATCGGAGCGAGCAGACTGTTTGTACTCCTACCGTCACAAAACAGTATCACTTGTCAGGGCTGCACCCTGAAACCTGCTTGAGACTGCACTGCCCGTTTCCTGCGCTGGCGCTCGGCAGCTTTCTTCCGCTTTTGGACGGAGGCACAGTTTGGGCAGTAGCGCTGGTTTTTTGCTCTTGGTACGAAATACGACTTGCAGATTTGGCATCTCTTTTGACGGCTTGGCTGCATGATCTCGGCAAACAGTTCCCTGTCTGCGGTAAGGACTGCATTTTTGAAATAATTGCAGTAGATTCCATACCGGCTGATGCACTGCACACAGGCGTGTTCTTCGCCATCGTCCAGCAGCAGGCAGCTGCCGTCTACATAGTTGCAGCAAAGTTTTTTGATGAGGGCGTTGATCCGCTTTGACTGCTTTGGCGTGATTTTTATGACCATGATTTTCATCTCCTTTGTGCGTCCCTTGGAATCTAATTGTGCTGTCGCTTCTCCGAATCCAGTTTTTCTGTCCCCGGCCCTGTCAGACGGCGTCGCAAAGTCATATCCCATTCGGATTGTTATTCAATTTTCAAAGTACAATGAAAAGGTCGTTCACTTATTCCCACTGGGTGAACTCAAATTCCAACCCTAAACGGAAAAATATTTGCGAATTAAAAAAACTCTTCACTCATTTGGACAAAGGGGGCCGAAGTGCACACCCATTTTCGGGCTTTCTCCGAAAAAGTTTTTGAGAAAATTTATCCCTTCACCTATTCCCACTGGCAGAGGTCAAATGCACCCCCTAAACGGGAAAATATTTCCGAATGAAAAACCTCCTCACTCATTTGGACAAAGGGGGCCGAAATGCACACCCATTTTCGGGCTTTCTTCAAAAAATTTTTTGAGAAAATTTATCCCCTCACTTGTTCCCACTGGAAGAGGATATTTGGGGGTAGCAATCTCGAAAAAAGGCAAAAAAATTTGCCCTCCAACATAGGCGGGCACACTTTCGATACCAATAATATAATTGACTTTCTAAAATACAGTGAACGCATACATATAGGTTGAATAATTTGTCAAAAAGTGATATAATAAAACATCATATTATAGATTTTGCCGTTTATCGGGAGGTTATATGCTATGGCAATCAGCTATAAAAAGCTATGGAAACTACTGATAGATAAAGACATGAAGAAAAAAGATCTGGAACAGGCGGCGGGAATCAGCCATTACACCATTGGAAAATTGAACCGTGGTGACAATGTTACTACTGAGGTGCTGGCAAAAATCTGCATTGCGCTTGGTTGCACGATGGACGATATTATGGAGATTATCCCAGATCATACGGATAAGATAACGGAGGAATAACAATGGCACGGACAGCGAAACCGAAAAAAGAAATATCTATGGAGGAAGCGCTTTGGAAAAGTGCGGACAAGCTGCGTGGCTCGGTAGAGCCTGCGGAGTATAAGCATGTTGTCCTGAGTCTGTTTTTCCTGAAATTCGCCGGTGATAAATTTGACGCTCAAAGGGAAATGATTGCAAAGCAGTACGGCGAAAAATTTGTGGACACGGTGGCCTTCTACACAAAGGACAATGTTTTCTATCTGCCGCCGGAAAGCCGCTGGTCTTATATTATGGAAAACGCTAAGCAGGACGACATCGCCCTGAAAATCGACACGGCTCTTTATACGATTGAGAAAAATAATCCGGCGCTGAAGGGCGCTCTGCCGGACAACTATTATTCCCGCTTGCAGCTTGACACGGCAAAGTTGGCTTCCCTGTTGGACGAAATCAACCGCATCAATACCGATGACAAAGAGAATGACATCATCGGGCGCATTTATGAGTATTTTCTCAGCAAATTTGCACTTGCCGAAGGAAAAGGCAAGGGAGAATTCTATACGCCGAAATGTATTGTCAATTTGATTTCCGAAATGCTGGAACCTTACGATGGAATCTTGTACGATCCCTGCTGCGGTTCTGGCGGTATGTTCGTGCAGTCCATGAAATTTGTGGAAGCGCACCACGGCAACAAAAAGCAGGTTTCCATCTACGGGCAGGAATATACCAATACTACCTATAAACTTTGTAAGATGAACCTTGCTATCCGTGGCATTTCCGCAAATCTCGGTGAAACGGCGGCGAACACCTTCACCAACGACCAGCACAAGGATTTGAAAGCCGATTACATTATGGCAAACCCGCCCTTTAATCAAAAAGCATGGAGAGCGGAAAACGAATTGATTGACGATCCCAGATGGGACGGCTATGAAGTGCCGCCTACCAGCAACGCAAACTATGGTTGGATTTTGAATATCGTTTCCAAGCTGTCGCAGAACGGCGTCGCCGGATTTCTGCTTGCAAACGGTGCTCTGTCCGACGACGGAACGGAGCTGAAAATCAGAAAGCAGCTGATCGAAAACAATCTGGTGGAAGCCATTATCATCTTACCGAGGAACCTGTTCTATACAACGGACATCAGCGTCACGCTTTGGATATTGAACAAGAACAAAAAGGCCCGTGTTGTGGAGCAGAACGGGCAGCTTAAGCGTTATCGTGACAGAGAGCGGGAAATTCTCTTTATGGATTTGCGGCAGATGGGTAGCCCCTATGAGAAAAAGTATATTGAGTTGACTGAGGAAGATCGTACAAAAGTTACGGAAGTGTACCACAACTGGCAGCAAGAAGGCTATGAAGATACCTACGAGAATATTCCGGAATTTTGCTATTCCGCTTCTTTTGACGAGGTAAAAGAAAAGGGATGTACCCTTGTGCCCAGCCGCTATATTGAATTTGTCAACCGGGACGAAAATATCGATTTTGATACGAAGATGAAAACACTGCAATCTGAGTTGAAAGAACTGCTTGTAGAAGAAGAAAAATCAAAAGCGGACTTGCTGGCTGTGTTTAAGGAGTTGGGGTATGAAATCGAATTATGATATTTTGGGCAACCATATTCGGTTGATTGATAACCGGAATAAGGACAGCATTACAGATAGAGTTTTGGGAATTAACATAGACAAATTTTTTATGCCTTCCGTTGCAAATGTGATTGGAACAGATTTAAGTAGATATAAGCTTATCACAAAAGGACGGTTTGCGTGTAATCCAATGCATGTCGGTCGTGATGAAAGACTGCCTGTTGCTTTATACACTGAGGATGAGCCTGCAATCGTATCTCCTGCATACTTTATGTTCGAGATTATTGACAACAGTATTTTGAATGAGGATTACTTAATGATGTGGTTTCGCAGGCCGGAATTTGACAGGCTTTGCTGGCTCCGCACTGACGGAAGTGTTCGAGGCGGTATTACTTGGGATGATATTTGCAGAATGAAAGTTCCTGTTCCTCCGCTGGATGAACAAATTGAAATAGTGCAAAGTTATCAAGCAATCACCGACAGAATCGCTTTGAAAAAGCAGATAAATGATAATTTAGCGGCTTGATATTTGGCTTACCATTGTGCGTTGAAGCTCAAGTAAATGCAAAATCTCGGCTTCAATTTGTTCCTGATATGCGAATATTGGTTCACACATTGACGAAAATTTCTTCGTGAGTTCTTCGGGCGGAATGGAAACGGGAATGGCTTTCAACACATTACCCGAAATCTCCATAAAGGTAGTTCCGGATGAATGACTTTCCAACAACTGTCTGTTTTCTTTGAGAAAATAGTACACGAAAGCAGTTCCAAATTCGCTTTTGGGGATAATTGACTTAAAGCCTTGATTAGTGCAAAGATCTGTCATAGCAATAGCCACACATCCGACAGGGGCTCTTGAAGTTAAAAGAACACTGCCTTTAGGTAAGAGCTTAGTGCTACAACTACAATAAGCCGCTTCGGTAATATCTGTTTCGCCTTTATAGATGAACTTCTTCCCGGTTGAGGTCAAATCTTTTGGAGTCAGCCATACAATTCCATCAGAACAGAAGTATTCATCAATATCTTTAGACGGAGTTGCACCACCAACAACCTCTCCGAAGTCTGAAACAGAACCTTTAAACCACTCATTTTGCTCATCAAACATTGAGTGGTAAATAGCAGATGCTTGTGCTTCTAAATTATCATTTACCGTATATCCCACAACTCTTGTGGGTGGCAGGAGTTAAAGTAGGGGGAACTCCCGCCCCGTAGTTGTTCTCTTAATAAATCAAGGAGATACGACTATGAAACAGAATTTAATCACAGATGTTGTTCAGGGAATGTTGCCTTACCTGAATAACGCTCAAACAGAGAAGCTGCAAGAGGTGCTGCAACACACGCTATTCGGCTATGAGGTAACAACAGTTGCGAACGATACGGAAAACTTAGAGCAGGATTTGGTGGAGCTATTTCTTTCCGCAAAGCGAATAGAAGGGTGCTCTGAAAAGACCTTGAAATACTATAACGCAACGATACAAGCTATGCTGACCCGTGTTGGAAAAGGCGTTAGGCACATCGTAACCGATGATGTTCGCAGTTATTTGACCGAGTATCAGGAGAAAAATCAATCAAGCAAGGTTACGATCGATAACATAAGGCGCATACTTTCCAGCTTCTTTTCTTGGTTGGAGGATGAGGACTATATCCTGAAAAGTCCGGTCAGACGAATCCATAAAGTCAAAACCGGAACGAACATAAAAGAAACCTACACCGATGAAGCTCTCGAACTCATGCGTGATAGCTGTACCGAGCTTCGGGATCTGGCGATCATAGATATGCTTGCCTCAACGGGTATGCGTGTGGGCGAAATGGTTTTACTGAATCGGGCGGATATAAACTTTAACGAAAGAGAATGCGTGGTGTTCGGCAAGGGAGACAAAGAGCGTATCGTGTATTTTGATGCAAGGACAAAAATCCACTTGCAAAATTACTTGAACAGCCGCAGAGATGAAAATCCGGCACTGTTTGTGTCTCTGCAAAAGCCGCATAAACGCTTGCAAATCAGCGGCATTGAGGTGCGGCTCCGTGAGTACGGCAAACGCTTGGGGCTAAGCAAAGTGCATCCGCACAAGTTTAGGCGAACTCTTGCGACAATGGCAATCGACAAAGGAATGCCCATAGAGCAGCTCCAGCAGCTTTTAGGGCATAGACGAATAGATACTACCTTGCAATACGCAATGGTAAAGCAGAGCAATGTCAAGATTGCTCACAGAAAATACATCGGATGAGGTGAAGATGATGAAAAAAGGCTATCGGCTTCTTGGGGAGTTTATCCGACAAGTTGATGTTCGTAATACGGAAGGCAAAGAGGAAAATCTTTTAGGCGTTTCCGTTCAGAAACAATTCATCCCTTCTATTGCGAATACTGTTGGTACAGATTTTACCAAGTACAAGGTCGTAAGAAAAGGACAGTTTACATACATTCCAGATACTTCCCGCAGAGGAGATAAGATAGGAATTGCCTTGCTGGAAGATTATGACGAAGGTTTGGTGAGCAATGTTTACACAGTTTTTGAGGTTATTGATGAAAATCAACTTATACCTGAATACCTCATGCTGTGGTTCAGCAGACCGGAGTTTGACAGGTACGCCCGTTTCAAATCTCATGGAAGCGTCCGAGAAGTTATGGAATGGGATGAAATGTGCAAGGTAGAGCTGCCTGTTCCCTCTATCGAGAAGCAGAAAAGTATCGTCAAAGCCTACAAGGCAATCACCCACAGAATCGCTTTGAAGAAGCGGATAAATGATAATTTAGAAGCTACTGCTATGACGATTTACAAGTCATGGTTTATTGACTTTGAGCCATTTCAACTTGATGATGCTGGTTTACCTGTAGGTTGGAAAGCAACTACACTCGATGAAAAACTGGATACATCAACTCAAAGCATAAATCCACAAAACATATATGAAGATTATGTATGGCATTATAGTATCCCCGCATACGATAACGAAAAGTTACCTGCAAAAGATGTGCCTTCAAGCATATTGAGTAACAAATATGTTGTTCCTCAAAACGCTATTTTGGTCTCAAAATTAAATCCCGAAACCAAGAGAGTATGGCGAACTCTGTCTTGCTTTGAAGATGCAATTTGTTCAACTGAGTTTATTGTTTTCACACCGAAAGTACCGAGCCATAACGCATTTTACTACTTAATGTTTAATACTCAGCACTTTATTGATTTTTTGGTTAGCAATGCAACAGGTTCTACAAATAGTCGCATGAGGGTCAAACCAACTTCCTCGTTAGATTATGAGTTCTTATGTCCAAACGATAGTGTTATTTCCGACTTCTGCACTAATGTAGAACCGTTATTAACAGAAATCGAGAAGAATACAATCGAAATTAGGAAGCTCCGAGAATTGATTCCTATTGCAGTTGCAAAAATGATGACATCAAGCCACTAAATTATCATTTACTGGCAAAGAAAATCTTATAGAAAGGAGTTCGCCTAAAAAATGCAGAAGACAGTTAAAGAGCATTATGTCCCTCAGTTCTATTTAAGAAATTTTGTAGATGAAAACGGTTTGCTTCACATATACGATTTCAAGCAAGATAAGTTCTTCAAGCAAAGTTTGAGGAATGTTTGCTATGAAAGTAACTTGTATGAAACAAAATGGGAAAATGCACATCCAAAACTTGGTGAGTTTGTGCTACCAAACCACATTGAAAAACTTTTCTGCGAATATGAAGGCGAATTTTCTAAAGTTCTAACCACAATATTACACATTTGCTGTCCATCACAAAACCCGAATGCGCTCATATTGCAAGGAAACGAGCGGAATATGTTTTTTCGATTTATAGTCAACATGATTGTGCGTAACCCTGAAAATATGGAAGCGCTTGCCTTAAATAAATTAGAACAGGACGATATTGATAATGATGAGGTAAAACAAATCCGCACCATGTTAGATGATATGGGATTTGGCGGGGCAGATTCTATCTGCCTTGCCGCAAAGAAAAAAGCTATGCTAACTGATGAATTTGAAAATAGTTTTACGCAGGCGTGTCTTGAAACATTAAAAAAGTTAAACTATACCTTTTTCTATGCAAGAATAAATTCGTTTATAACAAGCAATATTCCTGCTTGTGTAGGTGATGATCCGACAATTATTGAAGATGATAAAACTTGTATATATCTTGCCCTATCTCCAAAGGTTGCTGTGTTATTTGGAAATGATAAAAACTCTAGCAATTTCAAAAATCGAATGGTTTGTATTGAAGAAAAACAAGTTGAAAATTTCAATCGTATACTTGTAAAACATAATGATAATAAACGGTTTTTAATCGGAAATTCTGATGTTGCAATCAGAAAATATATTGAAGCAGTGAGGAGTAACCACAATGGCAAACTTTAATGAACACGCTTTGGAGCTATCCATTATGGAGCTGTTCAAGGATGAAGGATATACCTACCTCGCAGGGGATCAGATTCACCGGGAACGCACGGAAGTTCTGCTTGCCGATGACCTGCGGCAGTATTTATATAACCGCTACGCCAAGGACGGCATCACTCCCGGCGAAGTGGACGGTATCCTTTTGCGGCTGCGGAACATCTCCGGCACGGTGTACGAAGCGAACAAGGCGGTACATAAACTGCTGTGCGACGGTTTTATCCTCAACCGTGAGGACAGGACGCAGAAGGATTTATATATTGAGCTGATCAACTATGACAACCCGAAAAACAATATTTTCAAGGCGGTCAATCAGTTTGAAATCGAGGGCGTGGGCGGTCAGCTCCGTATTCCCGATGGCATTGTGTTTGTCAATGGCATTCCCGTGGTGGTTTTGGAATTTAAGAGTGCTGTCAAAGAAAACACAACGATTATGGACGCTTACAAGCAGCTTACCGTTCGCTACCGCAGAGATATTCCGGAACTGCTCAAATACAACGCCTTTGTGGTCATCAGCGACGGGGCGAATAACAAATACGGTTCTCTTTTCAGTCCCTACGACTATTTCTATGCGTGGCGGAAAGTTGAATCTGAGGACAAGGAGCTGGACGGCATCAACTCTCTTGTTACGATGATGAAGGGGCTGTTCCGAAAAGACCGTTTGCTTGCGGTTATCAAGGATTTTATCTATTTCCCCGACAACTCGGATAAAGAGTTAAAAATCGTCTGCCGCTATCCGCAGTTCTTTGCTGCAACGAAGCTGTTTGAGAATATCAAGCTGCATATGCGTCCTGACGGTGACGGAAAGGGCGGTACCTATTTCGGCGCTACCGGCTGCGGCAAAAGTTATACTATGCTGTTTCTGACCCGTATGCTGATGAAAAGCAAACTGTTCCACAGCCCGACCATTTTAATTATCACCGATCGTACCGATTTGGACGACCAGCTTTCCCGCCAGTTTGTAGGCTCCAAAAAATACATTGGGGACGAAACGGTAATCAGCATTGAATCCCGTGAGAAGCTGCGGGAAGAATTGCAGGGACGGGAAAGCGGCGGCGTATATTTAACGACCATCCAGAAATTCACGGAGGATTTGCAGCTTCTTACCGATAGAACCAATGTCATTTGTATTTCTGATGAAGCGCACCGAAGCCAGATCAACCTTGATCAAAAGGTCAAAGTGACCGAAGCGGGTGTGGAGCGTAAATACGGCTTTGCTAAGTATCTGCATGATTCTCTACCGAATGCTACCTATGTAGGCTTTACCGGAACGCCGGTGGACGGGACGATTGAAGTATTCGGTCCTGTGGTGGATTCCTACACCATGACCGAATCGGTGCGTGACGGCATTACCGTCAATCTTGTTTACGATGGGCGTGCGGCAAGGGTGACGCTGGACAATGCAAAAGTAAAGGAAATCGAACAGTATTACGATCAGTGCGAAGCGCAGGGCGCTAACGAGCACCAAATTGAGGAAAGCCAGAAAGCTGTTGCCAAAATGGAGGCGATTATCGGCGATCCGGACAGACTGCGTGCAGTCGCCAAGGACTTTATTCATCATTACGAAACCCGTGTGGCAGAGGACGCTACAGTTGCGGGAAAGGCAATGTTTGTCTGCATGAACCGCAATATCGCTTATGATCTTTACAAAATCATTGTAGAGATGCGTCCCCAGTGGTCGGAAAAGAAAATCAGCGAAGATGAAGCAGCGCTTACCGATAAAGAGAAAAAGGAACTGAAGCCCATCGAGAAAATCAAGCTCGTGATGACTCGCAACAAAGATGATGAGCCTGCTCTTTATGAAATGCTTGGAACAAAGGATGACCGCAAGGAATTTGACCGGCAGTTCAAAAATCCGAAATCCAATTTCAAAATCGCTATTGTTGTCGATATGTGGCTGACCGGATTTGATGTGCCGGAGCTGGATACCATTTACATAGACAAGCCGATTCAGCAGCACACCCTGATCCAAACGATCTCCCGTGTAAACCGTGTCTGCGAAGGCAAAGACAAGGGCTTGATTGTGGACTATATCGGTATCAAAAAGAATATGAACCTTGCTTTAAAGAAATACACGAATTTTGAATGTGATGAGTTTGAAGGTGTGGAGCAGGCGGTTACCATCGTCAAAGATCAGTTAGAAGTGCTGGCACAGATGTTCCACGGCTTTAACAGCAAGGATTTCTTTGAAGGTTCTCCGACGGAGCAGCTTGCCTGCCTCAATCGGGCGGTCGAATATGTGCAGCTGTCGGAGGAACTGGAAACCCGCTTTATGGCGGCGGTCAAGCGGATGAAGCAGGCTTTCAATCTTTGCAGCTCCAGCGAAAAGATTTCGGACGAGGAAAAAGACTATATTCATTTTTACTGTGCAGTCCGCTCTATCCTTTTCAAGCTGACAAAGGGAGACGCCCCTGATATTTCGCAGATGAATGCTCGTGTGCGTGAAATGCTGGAGGGCGCTATCCAGTCGGACGGCATCGAGGAATTGTTTGAAACCGGAAAACATATATCCGTTGACATTTTCAGCAATGAGTACATGGACAAGATAAACGCTATCCAGCTGCCGAACACCAAAATCAAAATCCTGCAAAGACTACTCTCACAGGCAATCGACGAATTCAAGAAGGTCAACAAAATCATGGGTGTAGAGTTTGCAGACAGATTAAAGCGGGTGGTTGACGAATACAATAACCGCCGCAGAGATGAATCCTATGCCAATGAGGTGCTTGACGATATTGCCGGGAAGCTTGCCGATCTGCTTGCGGAGCTGAAAACAGAAAAGGACTCCTTCAAAAAATTAGGGATAGACTACGAAGAAAAAGCCTTTTATGATATTCTGAAAGCCGTTGCAAAGAAATATGAATTCGATAATGAATATCCGGATGAAAAAATGCTTGAGCTTTCAAAAAAAATCAAAGTTATTGTTGACGATAAGTCCCGCTATACCGATTGGTCTACCCGTGATGACATCAAAGCAAATTTGCAGGTGGATTTGATCCTGTTATTGGACGAATACGGCTATCCGCCAGTAACGCTGGATGATGTTTATAAAGAAGTACTGGAACAGGCGGAAAACTTCAAGAAGTACGCCGGTTAAAAGCATATAAAATCAATCGGGTCTTAGGGCAGCGCCCTAACGAGAATCACTGTTTGCAGCCGTATGGGGATACAAACAGTCTGCTCGCTAAGATGATACAGAAAAACCGGAGAAGGCTGTTTTGCTTTCTCCGGTTCGTTCTATGTTACCCTGATTTTTTTCGGCTTTGCTTTTGAAAGCTTGATAATCAAATCATCTACAGCGTCGGTATAGCGCCCTTCCTGCCGAAGCTTGCTCTGAAACCAAATGAGATTTTGGACAAGAAATCTGCACTCATCTTCCGAAAGGTAAAGATGATATTTCTGCTCTCTCATATGTAAATCCACTCGTTGTTTACGATTTCAACGGCTCTGTTTCGGATGCTGTTCGTCTTTTGTACCCACTCCATAGGGCGGTTAACTTTCAGTCTTTCTGTGACATTTTCCTGCTTAGAAAGTACGGATACAAGCAACTGAAATATCCGCTTCGCCTGCTGATCTACCTCTGCCAGATGTCCGTTCAGCGTTCCGGAAGTCAGCAGATTGTAATACCGAATTTTGTGATACTGCTTCAAATACCGCCGGTACCGTTGTCCCCAAACTCCGATTTCAATTTCTTTTTCGGGTGATACTTTTAGATTGGGTAGTTCATAATCGCCTTGCCTGGTATAGGTGCCGCCTGCTTTTTCATAAATGCTTTTCATCGTAAAACCTCCTGCGTTTTTTGGTGCTTTCATTTTACAGAAGATTTTCTGGAAAAACCAATGTGCCGATTGCACTTTTATCGGAATATACAGAAAAAGAGTACGAACCCTTCGATCCGTACTCTCGTTTCTACCCTGCAATGCCGATTTCTGTGTGTTTTTCGGATACTGCCTTATGCACACTCGGCGAAAGTCCGGGCGCTGTTTGTCTTGTATCCGGCACAGGATTATTTACAAAAGAGATCACTGCGTGAACCGGTCCGGATCAGGCGGCTGCTGCAATGTTAGCTATCGAGGAGGCTGGACCATACGCAGTCCATGCACCGCCAACATTTGCAAGGACAGCATAAGAAATAGTTTGAACTGTGGAAGATGGGCAGATTGTGTTTTGATTTTGGCTGACTAAAAAAAGCCGTATTCATCTTCGCTGCCCAAATGGGCCATAAAGCCGTTTTGCAGCAACTTGATTCCAACAAGCTTAACCTCTGTCTACTTTTGAAAATGTCAACAGCTTAGCGATAAAAAAAGCAGCTTCAAAAAACAGTAAGCTGCACAGATATAACAAGCGATCTTATTTGCTTTATATGTCTCATTTTTTTTGTTGTAAATAAGAATGATGATGCCGAAAAGAGCACCGATCCCAGCTAAAAGGATATCGGTAATCGGATCTATTTCTCCACCGAAGAAGATATTCTTCGCCCAATAATGGTGGAGACAGATATATGAGCAGGTATAAATGAAAAACAGACCTTGGATAAGGTTAAAATGGAAAATTTCATCTTGTTTGTTCAGATCATTATTTGGACCATTGCCCATTTTTATCATCTCCTTGTAAAACATGGGGCCTTCGAGGGTACAGCAAGGTCGAAGTCTGTTGCAAAAATTAATAAAAGCTGCAAAAAATTAACGCAAATTGAATGGCAACAATAAAATACTAAATGCATTTGTTAAAAAATTATCCTACAAGATGATTATACAATAATAGAGAACAAAAGTCAATTAGTAATTAACCGGAAATCAACCCGTAAAATGAAAAGATTGACACACATTTCCTCTTCCTTCTCCTTTCCCGCACTCCTCGCAACTTTGTACATTAGTCAATGATGTGAGACCAAATTCGTGAAAAAGAAAAAGGGCAAGT
>ERZ779866.1254-NODE-1254-length-26296-cov-5.846995_pt1 | contig 26296 bp, 29 predicted proteins | sample MGYA00511248_ERZ779866 | MGnify/ENA primary metagenome ERZ779866 (study PRJEB29588, sample SAMEA2155758) | human gut metagenome | biome: human gut; feature: human-associated habitat; material: faeces | place: Denmark | collected 2008/2010 ... | reverse complement strand
CTTTCTACATTTATTAATATAAATATAAAAATTAGAGAAAAAAAGGCACAAATGTCAAAAAATATGTGATTTATAAAACAAAAAATATCTATCAACAAGAAGAAAAATTTAGTGTATAATATTGTAGAATAGAGGAGAATAGCATGAAAAATTTATTTTATCGTTTATTAATATATCTAGATAGTGCCAATGAAGCAGATACAAATTATAATATTGCTTGGTATATGGCACATCATATTTCTGAAGTGGCACACATGGGAATTTCTAAACTTGCAAGTGAATGTTTTGTTTCACCAGCAACGATTTCTCGTTTTTGTCGTACATTAGGTTATGAAAACTATGCACATTTAAAACAAGAATGTGCATGGTTTAGTTCGACATCAAGAAAGTTTAATAATTTAATCAATGTTCCATTAGATATGATGAAAGATCATCCTGAAGGAAGTACAGCTTATTATACTCAACAAATTTGTGCTTCTTTAAGTCAACTTTCTTCTTATTTAGATTGGAAGGTCATTGATCAAGTCATTCAGTTGATTCATGATAGTGATAATGTGGCTTTTTTTGGGACACAGTTTTCTCATTCTGTTGCATTACATTTTCAAACAGATTTATTGATGCTAGAGAAGTTTACCATGGCTTATATGGAACAAACGAATCAACTTCAATGTGCAAAAGAGTTAGATGAAAATAGTGTTGCTATTATTTTAACTGTAAGTGGACATATTTTTAATGGAAATCAAAAGATGATTTCATACATAAAAAAATCAAATGCGAAAGTTGTTATTATTACTAATGATCAAGATTTTGATTTTGGTTTTGAACCAGATTATGTTATTGGAATAGGAGATCCTAAATATAAAAGAACAGGAAAACATAATCTACTTACAACGATGGAATTAATGGCTTTACGTTATTATTCTATTTATTATCCAGATGTTAAAGACAATATTATTGAATAGAGGGTACTGATATGAAAGAAATAACATGTCAAGAAATTACAAAAACATTAAAAACAATGTGTATTGAAGCAGCAACAGATCTACCTAAAGATGTTTATCAACAACTTCATCAAAAACATGATGAAGAAGATAGTTTACTTGCTAAGAAAACATTACAAGTTCTTATTGATAATGCTGATCTTGCAAGAGAAAAACAAATGCCAATTTGTCAAGATACAGGAATGGCTTTTGTTTATGTGACAATGGGACAAGAAGTCCATATTACGGGTGGTAGTTTAAAAGAAGCAATTCAAGAAGGAATACGTCAAGGATATACAGAAGGATATTTAAGAAAATCGGTTGTCAAAGATCCATTATTTGAACGTATAAATACCAAAGATAATACACCTGCCATCATCTATTATGATATTGTAGAGGGTGATACTTTTCATATTACTTTAGCGCCTAAAGGATTTGGTTCAGAAAATATGAGTCAAATTAAGATGTTAAAACCAAGTGATGGTTTACAAGGAATCAAAGACTTTGTCATGAAAGTTGTCAATGATGCAGGACCAAATGCCTGTCCACCAATGGTCATTGGTGTTGGTATTGGGGGTTCTTTTGATAAAGTAACCATGCTTGCTAAAAAAGCAATGATTCGTGAGATTGGTAGTCATCATCCAGATCAAAGATATGCTTCTTTAGAAGATGAGCTTTTAAAGATGATCAATGAAACAGGAATAGGACCTGCGGGTTATGGCGGAAAGACAACAGCCTTATCTTTAAATATTGAAACATTTCCAACACATATTGCGGGAATGCCGATTGCTGTAAGTATTTGTTGTCATGTATCACGTCATAAGGAGGCTTCGTTATGATTTATTTAGAAACACCGTTAACAGTTGATAAAATTAAACAACTTCATGCAGGAGATGAAGTGTATTTAAGTGGAACGATTTATACAGGTAGAGACGCTGCTCATAAAAGATTAATTCAATTATTGGATGAAGGAAAAGAACTTCCTTTTGATATTCAAGATCAAACCATCTTCTATGTTGGACCAACTCCTTCCAAACCAGGACAAGTTTTTGGTAGTGGAGGACCAACAACTTCAGGAAGAATGGATGCTTATTCACCAAGATTGATTGGACTTGGTTTACATGCGATGATTGGTAAAGGCTATCGTAATGAAGCTGTTAAAAAAGCTATTGTTGATCATTGTGGTGTTTATTTTGGCGCAATTGGTGGTGCTGGAGCGATGATGTCATCTTGTATTGAAGAGTGCGAAATTATTGCCTTCGATGACTTAGGACCTGAAGCAATTCGTAAGCTCAAAGTTAAAAATATGCCACTTGTTGTCGTGATAGATCATTTAGGAAATGATCTTTATGAAATTGGTAGAAAAAACTATTTAAAAAATGATTGTCAATAGATAGGTTATTTTCTATAATAGCTATCGTTGATAGAGGTGAGAAAATGGGATTATTTAGAAAGAAAAAAATGGACTATGGATATTATAGCTCTTATAGTTCAAAAAGAAGGAGATTAAGAGTTGATCGTGCAGCCCTTGCAGTAATTGCAGGAATTCTGCTTGTTGTCGGAATTGTTGTTTATTTTAATTTTAATCGTATTCAATTTTTAGTAAAAGGTTATTCTTGGTCAACTACAAGTGAACTTGTACGTTCTTTTGATAATGATGAAGAAAAAGAATTGTTATCTCATGATAAAATGACACATATTTTAAAATGGATCGATAATTCAAATAAAGTAACTCTTTATGATGAATACGAACGTTTTTATGCATTACATAAAGAATTAGCTTATGATGATCTTGTAGAAGTGGCTGATTATATTTTTGAAAACCAAGTACCTACATTACATCAATTAGGTTATAAAGATTCTACTATTTGGAAAATGTTGGAAGATGGTGCTGGAAAAAGTGATCTTCAATATCTTGTAGATAACAAACTTTCAAATAGTCAAACTGCTCCTTTTAGAAAAGTAAAAGGATATAATTTAAAGAAAATCAATGATTATATTGAAAAATATAAAGAAGTAAAAGATTACAATTACGCAGTCAATATTGTTAATTATCCATTCATTGTATCAAGTAATGAAGATACAAAAGAAAAATATAACATTACAAATCCAGATGACTTATTAACACTTGTTAAAAAAGGATTCTATTTAAATGATTATGAACCAAAAGATTTAGTCAATGTAGATAGTGAGTATGTGGCTCCAACATGTGATCATCCACAACTTCGTAAAGTAGCTGCTAATGCTTTAATTAAAATGATTAAAGATGCTGAAAAAGAAGATATGCACTTATTATTAAACAGTGGATATCGTTCTTATGAAGAACAAACAAAAATCTATGATGAAACACAACAAAAATACGGTGAAGTTTACGCTAAAGAATACGTTGCTACACCAGGAGCAAGTGAACACCAAACAGGACTTGGAATTGATATGACTTCACAAAGTGTTGTTGATAAACAAAGACTTGTTTTTGGAGATACGGTTGAATATAAATGGGTCGTTAAAAACTGTGCAAAATATGGTTTCATTGTTCGTTTTACTGAAGGAACAGATGGTATTACTGGTATTTCTCATGAACCTTGGCATTTACGTTATGTGGGTAAAGATGTAGCTAAAGAAATTATGAACAATAATTGGACATTAGAAGAATATTGTCTTTATAAAAATGCGATTCCAAAATATAAGAAAGATTAAAATCTAGAGATTTCTCTAGATTTTTAAATAGATAGATATGAAAACATTAATTACAACACTCAATTCAAAATTTATCCATAAATCATTATCACTTCGTTTACTTTATGTTGCTTGTAAAGAAAGACATGATATTGATTTTAAAGAATATACCATTAAAGATGAATTAAATCATATTGTTGATGATTTAATTCAACAAAACTTAGATGTCCTTTGTCTAAGTGTTTATATTTGGAATGTAGATCTTATTCAAGAACTATGTCATCTTTTAAAACAAAAACAACCAAATTTAATCATTGTTATTGGTGGACCAGAAGTCATGTATGATATCAATCACTTCTTAGATACCTTTGAAATTGATTATATTATGGCAGGTGAAGGAGAAATTGCTTTAGATAAACTACTTACCTGTTTAGAAAATAAAGAAGAGGTTTGTCTTCAAGGAGTATCTACAAAAGAAAAAAGAGATGACCGTCTTATTCCACCAGTGGATTTAAGTTATTTAGAAACATTGGATTCTCCCTATTTATTAGAAAGAGATAAAAAGGATATGAAGAATCGTATCTTGTATTTTGAAACAAGTCGAGGCTGTCCTTATCAATGTCAATATTGTTTATCTTCTTTAGAAAAAGGATTACGTTTCTTTTCAATGGATTATTTAAAACAACAATTAGGTTTACTTTTAGAAACTGATGTAAAAGTAATTAAATTACTTGATCGTTCATTTAACGCTAAAACAGAACATGCATTAGAAATCCTTGATTTTGTTTTTAAACATGCACGACCAGGGGTTCAACTACAATTTGAAATCAACGGAGATGTTTTGGATCAAAGAATTATTGACTTTATTAATGAAGAAGCACCAGATGGTTTACTTCGTTTTGAAATTGGCATTCAATCAACTTATGAACCAACTAATAAGATAGTACGACGTTATCAAAATTTTGAACGTTTATGTGACGTCATTAAACAGCTCCAACAAAATCATAAGATTGATTTTCATTTAGATCTTATTGCAGGACTTCCTTTAGAAAATCTTCAACGTTTTTCTAAATCCTTTGATGATGTCTTTAGACTTTATCCAAAAGAATTACAACTTGGTTTTTTAAAACTTTTAAGAGGGACAAGTTTAAGAAACGAAGCTAATAAATATGGTTATGTGTATCAACAAGAAGCACCTTATGAACTTATTGAAAGTCATGATTTATCAAAAGAAGATATTGAAAAGATTCATTTAGCAGAAGATATGTTACAAAAATATTGGAATTCAGGAAGAATGCCAATAACAATGAATAAGGTATTAAGAGCTTGTGCTTCACCGTTTTATTTCTTTTTGGATCTTGGTGAATTTTATCAAGCAAATGATTTTAAATTCTTTGGTTTCCAATTAGATGAATTATTTCAATATCTTAATCTTTATTTAAAAGGAAGATATGAAGATGAACTTATTGAAGATTATTTAAGATTATCAAAGGTAAAACCTAAAAAATGGTGGAAACCAAGAATAGAAAATGAAAAAGAAACTAAACATCTATTAATAGATACCTATCATTTAAATAAAGAAGATGTCTTTAGATATGGAATTGTCGAAAAATTAAAAGAAGAATATATTCTTGTTCTTTATAAGAATTATCAAGTAACCGTTGAAAAATATCATATCTAATGAAATAGCTTAAAATATTCGTTATACTAATAGTAGGAGTGATACTATGATTAAAAATGTAAGAAAAAGAGATGGAAGACTTGTTGAATTTGAAGTAGATAAAATTGCGGGAGCGCTCTATAAAGCTTTTGGAGCATGTTATGATAAAGTAGATTTAAAAAAGGTATATGCCATTGCTCATGATGTTGAAAAACGTTTAGAAGATAATGAAAGTACTTTTCCTACGGTAGAACTTGTACAAGATACGGTAGAAGAAATTCTTATTGAAGAAGGGTATGTACGAGTGGCGAAAGCATATATTCTTTATCGTGATAAAAGAAGTCGTTCACGTGATATGAAATCTATTTTATTAGAAAGTATTGAAAATCAATCAAGTGATGATATTAATTTGTTTGAAATATTTGAAAACTTGATGAATGATGCTATGGATAAAGCACGTAAAGAGGATCTTAAAAAGATTGTGGCTCTTTTAAAAGAACTCAATATTGATGAAAAGACAATTATAGAAAAAGTCACAACAACTTTTTCTATAACAGCAGATAATTTAGAAAAAATAGGCAAATAAAAAAAAGAACGAAAGTTCTTTTTTTATTGCCATACTTCTTCTGCAATTTCTTTAACAAGTTTGATCTTATTCCATTGTTCCTCTTTGGTAAGTAAGTTTCCTTCTTCAGTAGAAGCAAAACCACATTGAGGAGATAAAGCAAGTTGATTTAATGGCACGTATTTTTCCGCTTCATGAATACGTTTAATAATTTCTTCTTTATTTTCAAGTTTTGCATCTTTAGAAGTTACAAGACCTAAGATAACTTTTTGATCTTGGATATAACGAAGTGGTTCAAAACCACCGGCACGTTCACTATCGTATTCTAAGAAGAATCCATCTACTTTACAGTTACCAAATAATGTTTTAGCAACAGGTTCATATCCGCCTGAAGTAAACCATGTTGATCTAAAGTTACCACGACAAATGTGCATTGTAATAACCATATCATTTGGTTTTGCTTCTAAAGCAAGATTAATCATATCAACATATTTTTTAGCAAGTTCATCTACATCAATTCCTCTTGCTTTATAAGCTTCTCTTTTTTCTTTTGAACAAAACTCTCCCCATGAAGTATCATCTAATTGAAGATAACGGCAACCAGCATTATAAAAAGCTTTGATTGCTTTTTGATAAGCATAAGCGATATCTTTTAATAAAACGTCGTCATCTTGATATCTTTCAATAGGTTGATAGTTTTCTTCTCTAATACAACAAATTAAATGAAGCATTGAAGGAGAAGGGATACATTGTTTAACTTCTGTTTCTCCAGATACTCTTTGCATGAATTTAAAATGTTTTAAAAATGGATGATCTTCGGGAAAATCGATTTTATCTACAATTTCTAAAGTTTGACTTTTTGGTTGATGTCCTTTAAAGGCAATTGAAAAATGTTCAACGGCTACTTTTTCTACGCCTTTTAAATCCCATAGAAAATCTAAATGCCAAAAAGCTCTTCGAAATTCACCATCAGTAACAGCTTTTAAACCAACAGCTTTTTCTTCATTAACAAGATTTTCAATTGATTTATTTTCAATTTCTTCTAATTGACTTTGATTGATTTTTCCTAAGGAAAAATCTTCTCTTGCTTGTTTAATTTCTTTATCTCTTAAAAAACTTCCTACAATATCATATTTATAAGGTGCACTCATTTTTATTCCTCCTTGAGACTTTATCTAAAGTATAAAAAGGAATGAAATTATTGTAAAATACATATTAGTTTATGTTTGATATAGTTTTAAACTATATAAAGAATAAAAAATAACAAGATTTCTCTTGTTATTTAATGAATAAATTATTTAAGTACCAATCTTTTTCTTCTTGTGTTAAATAATCTTTAAGATGATCATAAGTATATTGTTGGTAATCATTAATTGTTTGAACTTCATGATTTGATAAGTAATTTAAATCTAAACCTTCAATATCAAATGGGACATAAGTGATCGGTTCAAATTTTAAGAAAGTACCATATTCATTTTCTGTATGTTTAACACATAAAAGTTCATTTTCATGACGAATACCATGACTGCCTTCTTCGTAAACACCTGGTTCATCGGTTGTAATCATACCTGGAACGATGCACGCTTCATGACCATAAAGACTCTTTGGACGAAGTCCATTAGGTCCTTCATGAACATTTAAGAAGTGACCAACACCGTGCCCTGTGCCACAACGATAATCTAAATCATAGTCATAAATCACACCACGAGCAAGGATGTCTAGGTTTGCTCCTGTTGTAACATCTTGGATAAAATGAGCATTTTGTAATCTGAACATTGCTTTTAAAGCAATTGTGAAATCTTTTCTTTCTTCTTGCGTTATTTCACCTAAAACAAAGGTTCTTGTGATATCTGTTGTTCCTGTAAGATATTGTCCACCACTATCAATTAATAATAAATGAGAAGCATTCACTTTAGAATATTGTTTTTCTGTTGGATGGTAATGCATTAAAGCAGCATTTTCACGATAAGCACAGATTGTTGTAAAGGAAATATCTTTGAAATTTGGTTGTTGTTTGCGATATTCTAAAAGTTTATTCGAAATAGAAAGTTCATCCATTTCTATCTTTCCTACATTTGTTTTTAACCAATACATAAATTTAGTAACAGCAATACCATCATGTAAATGAGCATCTTTTGTCGCGTTGATTTCTGTTTCGTTTTTAATTGATTTAAGTAATTGGCTTGGATTTGTTTGATCGATAACATCATCTATATTAATAGAATTAACTAATGTATAGTTTACTGATTTTGTATCTAAAAGAACTTTACCATTGATATTTTTAATATCTTCATAAATATCAAAATAATCTTTAACTTCAATTTGATCTTTTAATAATTCATCAATGAGTTCTTGACTTACAGCTTCTTTTCTTAAATAAAGGTTTGCTTTTTCTTTTTCAATTAAAGCATAAGCTAAAGCAACAGGGTTGCATAAAACATCATTACCGCGAATATTAAAGATCCAAGCAATATCATCTAAAGTTGTCACTAAATGATATTTTGCATCTTTCATTTCTTTTCTAATGATTTCTAATTTTTCTTTTCTAGAAACACCACAATATTTTGTATCATATAAATAAACCTCCTCATGAGAAAGTTCAGGGCGCTCTTGCCAAATAAGATCTACAAGATCTTCGTTGGCTTGAATGGTATTTGTGAAAAGACATTGATTATAAGGCATCACGCGTCCATCAAAACCAATGGTTGCTTCTGGATATTTTTCAATATATTCTTTAATAGTAGGAACACCCGGTGTACGCATTTTCATTAATTGAATACAACTACCGGCAAGTTCTTTTTCTGCTTGAATAAAATAACGACCGTCTGTCCATAAATAAGCTTCATCTTGTCTTACGATAAGAGTTCCAGCTGAACCGCTAAATCCAGACATATAATGACGAGCTTCAAAGTAACTTCCTACATATTCACTTTGATGAAAATCACTGGTTGGAATGATATAAAGATCGATTCCTCTTTCTTTCATAAGTTGTCTTAATTTTGTAATTCTTTGATTTATCATAATGACCTCCTAAGTTCTTTTATTTTAACATTTACCTTCAAGAATGAAAAGGCTTAGATATGAATAAAAAATTAGGAATGAATCTTGCTAAAAGTGGCATGACGCTAGGGTTTTGGCGGATTTATGCAAATGTGAAAATTTGTCTATTGACAAATATTGAAAAGTGGGAGTAGAATAACGTGCGAAATAAAGAATAAGGTATGTATTGCAAGCGCCACATCTCTAGGAAGTGACATGAACAACACAAAAATAGGGGGAGGTGCTTTTATTTTTACATACGTTCTTTAAAGAGGATTTTTGATAAATTCTTATAAATTCGTCATAAATTTATCATAAAGAGTGCTTTTGAAAGCTATATCTGTTGAATTTTAAAAGAATGAGAGTAAAATAATCCTCGACAAGAAGAAGGGAGAAAATAAGATGGATGATATTATTCAAAAGTTAATAGAATTCGATCGCCAATGCGTAGAAAAAGTAGAACTTGCGAAAAAGAAAAAAGCAGAAGCTCAATCAAGTATGATGTCGCAAAAATCTACAATTTATAGTGAGTATATTGATAGTCAACAAGATCAAGTTGAAAAGCATAAACAAGATCTATTGAATAAGAATAAAGAAGAAGCACAATTACAAGAAAATGAATTTCATAAATCAATGAAAAATATGGAAGATTTATTTACTCAAAATAAAGATAAATGGGTAGATGAAATCTTTACGAGATGTACTAAATAGAAGGTGTAAAGATGTCTTTATCTTCAAATGCCTTATGTGCAAAAGCTAAAGCAATGTATGGTGGGCGTTTAAATAAGAATGTTTATCTTGATTTAACAAGAAAACAAACAATTGGAGAAGTTGTTTCTTATTTAAAATCTCAAACAAGTTATGCAGATGCTTTAAAAGATATTAATATTAGACATGTTCATCGTGGTCAAATAGAAGATTGTTTAAATCAAGAATATTATCATCGTTGTGCGAAGTTGATGAAATATTCACCCAAATCTGATGAAGATTTTTATCTATTTGAAATTATTGGAGTAGAAATTAATTTAATTATGGATAAACTTGTTTCTTTACAAGCAAAGGAACAATATAGCTTTAATTTATCAATTCCTACTTATTTAGCGAAAAAGACAAGTTTTAATATTGATGGATTAGTAAACATTGAATCATTCAAAGATCTTTTACAATATCTTTCAAAAACAAGATATTATAAAGTTCTTAAAGAAATTGATTTCTCTGTCCCATTTGATGTTAAAGAAGTTCATATGTGCTTACAATCACTTTATTATGAAAACATTGTTGAAACAATTAAAAAACACTTCAAAGGAAGTGTTCAAAAAGATTTATTAAATATTCTCTATACTTCTATTGAATTAAAGAATATTTCAAAAATCTATCGTTATAAACAATATTTCCATGAATCAGAAGATTCAATCAGAAGTTCACTCTTTTTACAATATTCAAGATTGCCAAAAGATATGATGAATCGTTTAATTAGTGCAAGCGGTCCTAAGGAAGTATTATCTTTATTATCAACTTCTAAATATAACTTCTATATAGATGATAAAGAATTTGCCTATATCGAATACTATGCAGATAGTATTCAATATAATATCGCAAAAAGATACATGCGTTTTTCAAACAGTGCACCACTTGTTTATATGACTTATAGTATTTTACAAAGAATTGAAATAGATAACTTGAAGCATATTGTTGAAGGTATTCGTTATAATCAACCTGTTTCAAAAATTGAAAATACATTGATCTATGCATAGGAGGGGAAAAAATGATTAAGAATACACATTTATATAACATTGTTTTCTCTAGAGATGATTATATGGAAGTTTTGATGAAACTTGAAAATCATCAAGATTCTATTTATCCAGTTAAAGCGAAGAAAGTGATTTCTAATTTAGATCATGCAACTTCTATGGAAGATAGAAATCCATATAACGAAGTATTAGACGAACTTTATAATGTGATGGATGTCTTACATATTGAAAGAGTAGATAGACCTGTTCAAAGTGCATTTTTAAATGTTCGTGAAATTTTAGATTATATTTCAGAAATTCATCAAAAGTTAGATGATATTAATGAAATTAAAAGAGGAATTAAAAAAGATTATTATGAAAATCAAGAAGCAATTGAATTGATTTCATGTTTAAATCGTGATCGTATTTCTATCGATGATATTCATGAATTAAAATATGTTGCTTTAAGATTTGGTAAATTACCACTATCACAAATTGAAAAAATTAAATATTTTGATAGTTATCCATTTGTTTATCAAGAATTATCACATACAGATCAATTCGTTTGGATTGTTTATGGTGGCGTAGAACATAGTATTGGTGAAATTGATAACATTTTCTCTTCAATGAACTTTGAAGAAGTAAAACTTCCAAAATTTGCCCATGGTAAAATGGAAGAAGCGGTTGCAGAATTAAAAGCAGAAAATAAAACAATGGAAGCGTATCTTCAAGAACTTGATCAACGTATTGAAAAAGTGAAAGAAGAAAATGAAGAACAATTGCTTGGTGATTTTTGGAAAACATATCGTTTGAAAGAGTTATACAAGAAAGGTAAATATGTAGTTGATTTAAAAACTAAAGCTGCAGTTTATGCCTTTAGTTCATTTAATAAAGATGAATTAGAAGCTATTGTAAATGTTCCTGGAATTACTATTCATGAACTTCCTATTGATACGTATCAAGATCAAGGAATTGAAGGACCTGTTTATGTTGAAAACAACGCATTTTTCCAACCGTTTGAATGCTTATTCACATTTAAACCTGGTGAAAAATTTGATCCAACAGTGATTGCAGGTGTGGTTATGATGCTTTCAGCACTTGTTTTACTTGGTGATTTAGGAGTAGGTGTTTTAGCTATTCTATTATCATTTATTATTAAAGGTAACATCAGTAAGTTACTACAACGTTTAGGAGCTGCTGTTACAATAGGAGGACTATTAAGTGGAACAGTCTTCTATGGTATGTCACTTTATAATTCAATCTTTGTTGTAGGTACAAACTATGCAATGCAAATTGGATTATTCTTTGTTATAAACATTGCGTTATTATTAGTTTGTAGCTTAGTGAAAAAAGTGACAAAAAGATCAATAAAGAGTAAAGGGGGACTGTCATGGCAATAGCGAAATTAAACTTGGTTAGCCTTGATTTTGATAAAGACAATTGTAATGATGTGTTGCTTGAGCTTTATCAAAGAGATGATTTTCATCCCGAGCTAGCAAGCAAGTTTACGGATAGTGTTGCTGGTCTTTCAGCTTACAACAATGACAATCTTTATGAAGAATTGTTATCAAGAATTGAAGAAATGAAAACAAAATATCATTTTGAAGTTCCTGAAGTTGAAACAGATGCGCAACTTAATGTATTTAGAGCTAAAGAATTTTTAGATGATTTATTTTTAGATATTGACCGTATTGATGCTGTTAAAAAAGAATTGACAAAGATGATTGAAGAAAATGATGAAGCCATCATTACTTTAAATCATGTTGAAGGTTCTAATATTGACTTTGATCAATTATTTGGAACACAATATTTAAAAATAAGATTCGGTAAACTTCCTCTCAATAATGAAGGAAAGTTAGAGTATTATGAAACATTACCATTTGTTTATAAAGCATTCCAAAGAGATGATAAATATGTATGGTGTATGTATATGACGACACCTACAGATGCTCCTGAAGTGGATAATGTTTTTACATCACTTTATTTTGAAAAAATTCATATTCCTGAATTCGTTCATGGTTCATGTGAACTAGCTGAAAAAGAAATTCAAAATGAATCTGATTCAGCTAAACAATACAGCCAAGATTTACAAAATAGAATTGATAAAACAATTTCAGAAAATATGGAAGAATTAACACGTATTTATAGTGTTGCTAAAAAATTAAATTCAGTTTATGCAATGCAAAAATATATTGTTAAATTAGGTGATAAATTAAATGTTCATGGATTTGTCCCTAAGAATGATTTAGATACTTTCAAAAACACTTTTGAAAGTATCGATGGTGTTAAACTTGAAGTTTTACCTGCTACATCAGATGTACGTTTAGAACCACCAACAAGACTTAAAAATTCATGGTTTGCAAGACCATTTAGAATGTTCGTCGAAATGTATGGTGTACCTCGTTACAATGATGTAGATCCAACATTATTAGTTGCTATTTCATATACTTTATTATTTGGTATTATGTTTGGTGACTTAGGACAAGGTATTATTCTTTCTTTAGTAGGCCTTGTTGCTGAAAAGAAATTTAATTTAAAATTAGGTGGCGTGGGAGTTCGTTTAGGTATTTCCAGTGCAATCTTCGGTGTATTCTTTGGTTCATTCTTTGGAAATGAAGAAATCTTATCTGAATATTTCAAAGGTTTCTCATTCTTTAATGCAATGTCACCAGAAAATACAATGACATTATTAATGGCTGCCATTGGACTTGGTATTGTCTTAATTCTTATTTCAATGACATTCAATATTGTTTTGAACTTTAAAAAGAAAAATATCGGTGAAGCGATTTTAAGTCAAAATGGTTTATGTGGGGTTACATTCTATGTTGCAGTTATTGGTGCGGCTCTTGGAATGCTTACAGGTATGCATTTTGTAAATATTTTCTATATTTTAATTTTAATTGTTTTACCACTGATCTTAATGTTCTTAAAAGAACCATTAATTAGAAAATTAGAAGAACATGGTGAAATGTTCCCAAATGGTTTTGGAGCATTCTTTGTTGAAGGATTCTTCGAATTATTTGAAGTAGTCTTATCATTTATTACAAACACAATGTCATTCTTGCGTGTCGGGGGATTCGTTTTATCACATGCTGGTATGATGCTTGTTGTTTATACTCTTGCCGAAATGGTAGGGGGATTTGGTGAAATCATCGTCTTGATTTTAGGAAACGTTTTCGTAATGTGTCTTGAAGGATTGATCGTTGGTATTCAAGTATTACGTCTTGAATTCTACGAAATGTTTTCACGTTATTATGAAGGAAATGGAATTCCATTTAAAACTATTAAGGAAGATTAAATTCAAGGAGGAAATTTATTATGACAGTATTAGAAATTTTATTACCATTATTTGCAGTAGTTTTATTAACATTACCATTAATTAAAGTATTTACAGGAAAAGTATCAGCTCAAAGCGCTAAAAGAAGATTAGGTGTTCATATCAGTGGTTTCGCTGGTGCCGTTGTTTTATGTTTATTAGTTGCTATGTCAAATTCAAGTGTATTTGCAGCAGGTGAAGTTGCTACAATCACTGGAACAATTGCTCAAGGTTTAGGATTCTTAGCAGCATCTTTATCAACTGGATTCTCTGCTTTAGGTGCAGGTATTGCCGTTGCTGCAGCAGCTCCAGCAGCTATCGGAGCTTTCTCTGAAAATGAAAAGAACTTTGGTAAATCATTAATCTTCGTTGCCTTAGGTGAAGGGGTTGCAATCTATGGTTTATTAATCTCTATCTTAATTATCAACAAAATCTAATTTAGAGAGTGATTTTTTATGAAATTTTATTTAATAAGTGACAATGTCGATACTGAAATGGGTTTAAGACTTGTTGGTATTGAAGGAGAAGTTGTTCATAAAAGACGTGATTTTCTTGAAGTTTTGGAAACAAAAATGAAAGATAGATCCATAGGTGTGATTTTAATTACAACGAAATTAATTGAATTAGCTCCTGATGTTATTTCTGAAATAAAATTAAAACAACAAAAACCATTGCTTGTAGAAATTCCTGATAGACATGGAAATTCTAAAATTGGTGAAACGATTGATAGATATGTTTCAGAAGCAATTGGAGTTAAGTTATAGGAGAAAGTGCTATGCAAAAAAAAGATCAAGTCTTTCTTTATATCAAAGATGAAATTGAAAAAATTTCATCAGCTGAAGAAAAAGAAATTTTAGATGAAGCCAAAGCAATTGAACAAGAAGCTTATAACCAATTAAGAGGTGAAGCCGAAATTGATGCCAAACATCAATTAGATAAAGAATTAGCAGAAATTTCTTCTAAAGCAAGTATTGAAGCTTCAGCTCAACTCGAAGAAAGATTAAAAAAATTAGTTGAAAAAAGAGAAGAATACGTTCAAACAATTTTTACAGAAGTAAAAAATAAACTTGTTGAATTTGTAAATGGTAAAGATTATAAAGATTATTTATTAACACATGTAAAAGCTGTTAGTGATGAATATCAAATGACAGATTGTGTTTTATGTGTAAGAAAAGATGACTTAAAATATGCAGATGATTTAAAGAAAGCATATGCTTTACCAATTGAAGTTGAAGAAGGTCAACAAATTCAATTAGGTGGATTCATTATTGAAAATAAAGCAACAAATGTTGTTGTAGATGAATCATTAGACTCAAATTTAGAAGCTCAAAAAGATTGGTTCTATAAGACTTCTGGATTGATGATTAAATAGGGGGATTAAAGATGAGTGAAAATGTAATTTATTCTATTAATGGTCCCGTTGTTAAAGTAAAAAATGCCAAAGACTTTTCAATGTTAGAAATGGTTTATGTTGGTCATGCAAAATTAATGGGTGAAGTTATTTCTATTTCTAAAGATTTAACAACTATCCAAGTATATGAAACAACAACTGGTTTAAAACCAGGAGAACCTGTTATTTCAACAGGATCACCAATTTGTGTTACATTAGGTCCTGGTATTTTAAGAAATATCTTTGATGGGATTGAACGTCCTTTACAAGCGATTGCTGAACAATCTGGTGCTTTTATTGAAGCCGGAAGCGATGTTGATTCACTTGACGTTGAAAAATTATGGGACGTTACAATGAAAGTAAAAGTAGGAGATGTTTTAAAAGGTGGAGATATCTATGCAACATGTCCTGAAACAGATTTAATTGAACACAGATGTATGCTTTCACCACTTTTAAGCGGTAAAGTTGTAGAAGTAAAAGAAAATGGTCAATATAAAATCAATGATGTCGTTATGAAAATTGAAGATGAACATGGTCAAATTCACGAATGTACATTATGTCAAAAATGGCCAATCAAACAAGCACGTCCTACTTTAGAACGTTTACCAATTTCTATTCCTTTAGTAACAGGACAACGTGTTATCGATACATTATTCCCAATCGCTAAAGGTGGAACTGCTGCTATTCCAGGTGGTTTCGGTACTGGTAAAACAATGACACAACACCAAATTGCTAAATGGTGTGATGCTGACATTATCATTTATGTTGGTTGTGGAGAACGTGGAAACGAAATGACTCAAGTTCTTGAAGAATTTAGTGAGTTAATTGACCCTAAGAGTGGTAAACCATTAACTGATAGAACTGTCTTAATTGCTAATACTTCAAACATGCCAGTTGCCGCACGTGAAGCAAGTATTTATACAGGAATTACTTTAGCTGAATATTATCGTGATATGGGATATCACTGTGCAATCATGGCCGATTCTACTTCACGTTGGGCAGAAGCGTTACGTGAAATCTCTGGTCGTCTAGAAGAAATGCCAGCTGAAGAAGGATTCCCAGCTTACTTACCATCACGTTTATCACAATTCTATGAACGTGCTGGATACATGAAAACTTTAAATGGACAAGAAGGTTCTGTTTCAATCATCGGTGCCGTATCACCACAAGGGGCAGACTTCTCAGAACCAGTTACACAAAATACAAAACGTTTCGTAAGATGTTTCTGGGCCTTAGATAAAGCCTTGGCTTATGCTCGTCATTATTTCGCAATTAACTGGACACAATCTTATAGTGATTATGTTTATGATCTTGAAAAATGGTATGACCAAAATGTTGGTTCTGATTTCGTCAGTGATCGTCAACAACTTTCATTCATTCTTGCTGAAGAATCAAGATTAAATGAAATTGTTAACTTAATGGGACCTGATGTATTACCAGAAGATCAAAAATTAGTTATGGAAATTGCGAAAGTGGTTCGTGTTGGTTATTTACAACAAAATGCCTTCCATAAGGATGATACATACGTACCACTTGCTAAACAATTAAAGATGATGGATGTTATCTTATATTTAAATAAAAAATGTCAAGAAGCTGTTGCTCAAGGTAAAGTTGTTCGTGCAATTAGTGAAACTGGTATTTTTGAACAATTAATTAAAATGAAATATGATATTCCAAATGATCATATTGAAAAATTAGATACTTATTATCAAGATATTGATAATGCGTTAAAATCTGTAGCGTAGGAGGAAAAGAAAATGGCACTACAATATGTAGGATTAAATGAAATCAATGGATCATTAGTCGTTTTAGATCACGTAAAAGGTGCCTCTTACGACGAAATGGTTGAAATTCAATTAAAAAATGGTACAACACGTTCTGGACGTGTTGTCCAAATTGAAGGTGAAAAAATCGTTGTTCAAGTATTTGAAGGAACAAATGACTTATCACTAGAAAATACAAAGACTAAATTATTAGGTAGACCAATGGAATTACCTGTTTCTAAAGAAATTTTAGGACGTGTATTCAATGGTGCTGGTCGCCCAATTGATGGTTTAGGTGAAATCTATGCTGAAGAAATGATGGATATCAATGGTTTACCATTAAATCCAGTAAGCCGTGTTTATCCACGTAACTATATCAATACAGGTATTTCATCAATTGACTGTCTTGCTACATTAATTCGTGGACAAAAATTACCAATCTTCTCTGGTTCAGGTTTACCACATGACCGTTTAGCTGTACAAATCGTTAAACAAGCCAAAGTTGCTGACGAATCAGGAAAAGGTTTTGCGATTGTCTTTGCCGCAATGGGTGTTACAAATGACGTTGCAAATTACTTTACACGTAGCTTTAAAGAAGCTGGTGTTATGGAAAGAGTTGTTATGTTCTTAAACTTATCAAACGATCCAATCATCGAACGTACATTAACACCACGCTGTGCTTTAACTGCAGCTGAATATTTAGCTTATAAACAAAATATGCACGTATTAGTTATCTATACAGATATCACTTCATATTGTGAAGCGTTACGTGAATTCTCTTCAAGTAAAGGAGAAATTCCTGGACGTAAAGGTTATCCAGGTTACTTATATTCTGACTTAGCTTCTTTATATGAAAGAGCTGGTATTATTAAAGGGGCAGAAGGTTCTGTAACACAAATCCCTATTTTAACAATGCCTAACAATGATATTACTCACCCAGTTCCTGACTTAACTGGATACATCACTGAAGGACAAATTACTTTGTCACCTGAATTAAACTCAGCAGGTATTTATCCACCAGTTGATGTTTTACCATCACTTTCACGTTTAATGAAAGATGGTATCGGTGAAGGGTATACACGTGGCGATCATCAAGACATTGCCAACCAATTATTTGCATGTTACGCTCACGTACAAGATGTTAAATCATTAACATCAGTTATCGGTGAAGATGAATTATCTCCATTAGATAAACAATATTTATCATTTGGTAAACTATTTGAACAACATTTCTTAAATCAAGGTTTCGATGTCAATAGATCAATTGAAGAAACATTAGATTTAGGATGGGATTTAGTTTCTGTTTTACCAAGAGAAGCACTTGATCGTCTAGATAACAAATTATTAGATGAACATTATGATCATGATCGTGCTGTAAAACGTTTCCATATTAAAGAAAAATCAATCATCAAAGAATTACAAGAAGCAGGTGATTAATTATGGCTTTAAAAGTTGTTCCAACAAAAGGAAATTTAATTTCTACAAAGAAACAATTACAATTAGCTGTTCTTGGATATGATCTATTAGATAAAAAAAGAAACGTTCTTATTAAAGAAATGATGTCTTTATTAGATGACGTTAAAATGGTCAGAGATGAAATTACGGAAGCTTATCAAAATGCTTATGATGCTTTACAAGAAGCAAATATCTCTTTAGGGTTAATTAGTGACATCGTTACTGCAACTCCTATTGATTATGGAATTAGTATTGCTTATCGAAGTGTTATGGGTGTGGAAATTCCTAAAATTACATATCATAAACAACCTATGGTGTGTAGTTATAACATGGACCGTTCTAATTCAAAAGTGGATTATGCTTATGAATGTTTCTATCGTGTTAAAGAGTTAACAGTTGTCTTAGCGGAAGTAGAAAACTCAGTTTATCGATTAGCTAATACAATTAGAAAAACACAAAAACGTGCCAATGCCTTGAAGAATATTTCAATTCCACGTTTTGAAGAAACAATTAAATTTATTAGTGAATCGCTTGAAGAAAAAGAACGTGAAGAATTTTCAAGGCAAAAAGTTATAAAGAATCAAAAGCATTAATTAATTTTAATGCTTTTTTTTGCAAATTATAAAAAAATTAACATTATGATAAAAAAATATGATATTATTATGCTGTTGAATTTTAAATAATCAAAGAAGGTGTAATTATGAGTATTAATGTCAAAAATATCACAATAGGGGAAGGATTACCTAAAGTATGTGTTCCTATTGTTGAAGATAATGATGAAGCAATCTTAGATAAATTAAAAGAGTTTGATCAATTAGATGTTGATATCATTGAATTAAGAATTGATTTTTATAAAAACATTTTACAATTTGATGCATTAAAGAATTTATTTTTAAATATTGCTGCTTTACAAATTAAAAAGCCAATCATTCTAACAATTCGTACAGCAGCAGAAGGTGGAGAAATTGAAATCGATCCAAAGGATTATTTCCATGTTTATGAATTAGGAATTGAATCAAAGGCATTCGATATTTATGATGTTGAATTAGCTTTAGGAACAAATATGGCAATTGAACTTCGTACACTTATTCATGATGCGAATAAATATATGTTAATGTCAGCCCATCATTTTGATCGTACGCCAGAAGTAGATTCATTAATGCAAAAATTTAAATCCATGGATTCATTAGAAGCAGATATTATGAAAATTGCGGTCATGCCAGAAGATTATCATGATGTTTTAAACCTTTTGACATTCACATTAGAAGCTAAACACGAATACAGCGATAAACCAATTGTGACAATGTCAATGTCTCCATTAGGACTTACAACACGTCTTGTAGGAGAACAATTTGGTAGCGCCATTACTTTTGGTTGTGTAGGAAAAGCAAGTGCTCCTGGACAAATCAATTATCAAGAATTAAATCAAATTTTACAATTAATTCATAAAAATGTTCAAGAAGCCTAGGCTTCTTGATTTTTTATACATAGAATAAAAGTGGTGATATTATGAAAATAGATGCGATAGCTTTACAAAAGCTTGTATGGATCATTTATAAACGCTTTTTTATGGAAAAAGGAAGGCTTAAAGATGTTCAAATTAAAATTGGTGAATATCTTCATGTTTTACTTGTTTTAGATTATAAAGGAATTGAAACACGTATTACTTTACAAGGTGATCTTTATATTGATCATGATCTTGTACTTGATACAAAAGGAACAATACGATATGGTTTTTTAAAACTTAATTATGAAAAATTATTAAAAGATTGGACAAAGGATATTCCTGAAATTCAAGTTCAAGGAAAACAAATAAGAATAAAAAATGAATATCTAAAAGATATTCATCTAAAAAATAATGAAATAGAATTAGAACTTCTTTAGAGTTCTAATTCTACATGATAAATTTTACCCCAAACATAGATTTGATAGAAGTAAGCAAGAAGTTGTGGTCCCATCATTAATTGTCCAAACCAAGGGACTTCAATGGTTTCACTGTTTTCAATGAAATGTTTGAGTTTTTTTATATCAAAGAGTTGATAGAGTATATTGTTTTTATCATTGAGGGTCTCTAGTAAAAGGCGTTTAATATAGGTAAGGAAAAAAGGAGAATGGGTTTTAGGATAAGGATTTTTTTTACGATTATAAATATCCTTAGGAAGGAAGTCTTTGAAAGCATCACGGAGAACACTTTTTTCTTGTTGATCTTTATGCATATAAGACCAAGGAACATTATACATATATTCGATAAGGTCTTTGGAGGCAAAGGGAACACGTAGCTCAACAGCGTTATACATCGATTGACTATCACTACGAGTGAGAAGGGTTTGCATAAACCATTCAATGTTAAGATAAATCATTTTTCTTTTGTTGGTATCATAGAAGCTTTGATCAAGATAATCGATTTCTTGTAAAGTTTGATAATATTGATTTTGAACATAATCTTTGATGTTCAATTTTTTTATATTTTCATTTAATAAATCAAGTCTTTGATCAATATCTCTAATCCATGGGAAAGTATCTAAACTATAGAGCTCTTTTTTATAAAACCATGGATAGCCGCCAAAGATTTCATCAGCACATTCACCCGATAAAACAACTTTATGATGTCTTTTGATTTCTTTACAAAACAAAAGAAAACTTGAATCAATATCTGCCATACCTGGTGCATCACGAGCAATCATACTTTGTTTTAAAAAGATAATGAGATTCTTTTGTGAAAGTACCACATTGTTATGATGACTATGATAACGTTCGACCATTTCATCAATATAATCACTATCACGGGTCAATTGATAATCATAAGGTTTAAAGTATTTTTCTTGATCTAAGTAGTCAATACTATAGGTTGATATGTTATTGACATATTGGCTACTTAAGGCCGTAATAATACTTGAATCTAAACCACCTGATAACATACAAGAAATGGGCACATCACTTAGAAGTTGTCTTTGAATACTTTGATTTACCAAATAACGGACATCTTGTACGGTTTCTTCATAGCTTTTAAGATGAGGCTTTTTTTGTAAGCCCCAGTAACGGTCAATGATACAGTCATTTCCATCATAAAATAAATAATGAGCTGGTCTTAAACTTGAAATATCTTTATAGAGTGTTTTTCCTGGAGATAAACTAGGACCTAATCCTAACAGTTCTTTAATACCTGTTTTATCAACCACACACTTTCCTAAATACATTAAAATCGCTTTAATTTCACTAGCGATAATGAGATCATTTTCTTTTAAATAATAATACAAAGGTTTTACCCCTAAATGATCACGACAAGCAAAGATTTGATCATCATAATAAATAACAAAAGAAAAAATACCATCTAACATATTTAAACATTTTTCACGATAAGCAATAAAACAAACAAGCAAAACTTCACTATCACTTTGACTTGAAAAATGAAATCCTAAATCAATAAGATGTTTTTTCAATTCATTCATATTATAGATTTCACCATTAAAAATAATACGATATATTTTCCCTTGATACGTATATTCAAAAGGTTGTTTACCACCTTTTAAATCAATAATTGATAAGCGGCAATGACCTAATAAAACATGACTATCAAAATAAGTTCTTGAATCATCAGGACCACGATGTTCCAATAAATGAAGCATTTGATTAAACTTTCCACAATCCTCTAAAACATTTCTTTGTTTATTGTATAAACATAAAATACCACACATAGTTTTTCACCCTATACACTATATGAGATAAAAAAAAGAATATGAAAAAACAGTCCAAAGACTGTTTTCTATTCTTTATCTTTTTTTTCTGTAACAACTTCTTTTAAAGTTGTAGCAAGACCAGCAATTCCTTGTAATTCGCTTGGAATAATGATTTTAGTAGCATCACCCTTAGATAAGTTTTCTAAAGCTTTGAAACCTTGTAAAGTGACATAAGCTTGATCTGGATGTGCATCGTTGATATAAGTAATACCTTTTGCTTGTGCTTCGTAAACTAAACGTAATGCTTCTGCTTGACCTTCGGCTTTAGCGATGGCTGCTTCTTTTTCAGCTTCCGCTCTTAAGATTGTTGATTGTTTATCCCCTTCAGCATTTAAGATAGCTGCTGTCTTTTTACCTTCAGCTTGTAAGATAGCTTCACGTCTTTCACGTTCAGCACGCATTTGTTTTTCCATTGCTTCTTGAATATCACGAGGTGGAATAATGTTTTTAACTTCTACACGGTGAACTTTGATTCCCCATGGGTCTGTTGCTTCGTCAAGAATACTTCTCATACGTGAATTAATAATATCACGAGAAGTTAAAGTTTCATCTAATTCAAGATCCCCAATAATATTACGAAGAGTAGTTGCTGTTAAGTTTTCAATAGCGTTAATTGGACGATCAACTCCATATGTGAATAAACGTGGATCGGTAATTTGATAATAAACAACAGTATCAATTTGCATTGTAACGTTATCTTTTGTGATAACAGGTTGAGGTGCGAAATCAACAACTTGTTCTTTTAAAGAAACTTTGTTGGCAACACGATCTAAAAATGGAACAAGAATATGAAGACCGACACCACATGTACGGTTATATGCTCCAATTCTTTCAACAACATATGCTTTTGATTGAGGAACAATACGAACCGAAAAAGCAATAACACTTACGATAATAAGTGCAACAATAATGATTAAAGCTAAAGTAATAATATTCATTTTCTTTCTCCTTTATTTATTAATTTTTTTAACCACAAGATGGGCACCTTCTACGGCAAGTATTTCACAATAATCACCAACTTCTAAAGTAGAATTATCTAAACTCGAAGCAGCCCACTGCGTAGAAAGTACTTTGACTTCGCCTCTTGTGTCAGCATCAATTCTTTTTAACACTAAACCATGTTGACCAATGACACGATCATAGTTGGTACTTACTGTTTGTGTTTTTAAATACTTTTTCGCAAGAGGTCGACTTGCAAAAATACAAATAATACTCAAGATGACAAAGACAACAATTTGTATTGTTTGACTTAATCCAAGAGCATACGCTATTAATGCGCCAATTCCTCCAATTGTAAACCAGATACTTACTAAGTCGATCGTGATTAATTCAATCACGGCAGCAATAATTGTAATACCTAGCCATATCCACAACATCATATCTATACCTCCCTTATAGATGAACTGTTAAAATCTGATGAACAACATCAAAGTTTGCAGGATACTTAATTCCTTGCTTATCACTTAAATCTAAATGATAGTCTCTTGCGAGGTTTTCAATAAAGTTTTTATTAGAAACGCGCCCATAACTTTTACCTATTGAAATACGATGTAATTGATCTTTAGGATAAAGACCTTCATCAATTGCTGTTTTATCAACAGGTTTAATTCCTAATAAATTATTTTCTTTATCAACACCTAATAAAACATATTGAACATTTTCAAAATTTTTACATGCAGCGGTGTTTAAAGTGAGATTTGTACTATAAATAGTCACTGTTTTCTTTGAAATTTCATTTGTTGACCATACAAATGCCATAGCTATCATCCTTTCTACCTGTATTATATTATATTTATTATTTTTGTTCAACATTAATTATTATTAATATTATTTATCTTCATTACATTTCTTTTCATTGAAAAATAAATGAGGTATAATCATTGAAACAGGAGAAGAAGATGAAAAAAATATTAATTCTATTTTTACTTTTATTATCGGTAGGATGTCACAGTAACAGGTATGAAGATACGTATTATTTAACCTATTTTTATGTAGAAGATTGTTTGAATTGTCAACATTTTAAAAAGAATGTTCTACCAGCAATTAAAAAAGAATTTGGTAAACATATGAAAATCAAAGCCTATGATATGGATGATGAAAAGACTTTTGATGAAATGAAAGCAAGTTATCAAGAACATATTGATCAAATTATTGATTTTAATGAGGATGATTATGGTTATGGACCAATGGTCTTTTTAGAAGGCTATTTTGCTATTTTAGGAGCAGGAAACGAAGATGATTATGTTGAACATCTTGTTAGAGCTATACAAGGAAAAGAATTGAATGAGGCTTCTGAAATTGAAACGTATTATTATTTGAAGGATGGAAAAGTACAAAATTCTTAAAAGTTATTATCAATTGAAAAAGAATATGTTAAACTTTAAGGAGAAAATAAAGGAGGAAGTGTTTATGTCAACACCACATAATCAAGCAAATAAAGGAGATATCGCAAAAACTGTCTTAATGCCAGGAGATCCTTTACGTGCAAAATATTTAGCAGAAACGTATTTAGAAAATGTTAAACAATTTAATGCGACAAGAAGCATGTTTGGCTATACAGGAACATATAAAGGGAAAGAAGTTTCTATTATGGGTTCAGGTATGGGAATGCCTAGTATTGGGATTTATAGTTATGAATTATTTCATTTTTATGATGTAGAAAATATTATTCGTATTGGTTCTTGTGGATCATTTAAAGAAGATGTTCGTTTAAGAGATATCATTATTGTACAAGGTGCTTGTACAGATTCAAATTATGCACATCAATATGAATTACCAGGAACATATTCAGCTATTTCTGATTATAGTTTATTAGAAAAAGCTGTAGAAAAAGCAAAAGAAAAGAATTTAACTTATCATGTAGGAAATGTCCTATCTTCTGATTTATTCTACCATGCAGATAATAAAGCGGATAAATGGATTAAAATGGGATGCCTTGCTACAGAAATGGAATCTTATGCTTTATTCGCAAATGCAGCTTATGCGGGTAAAAAAGCGTTAACTTTATTAACTGTTTCTGATTCATTAGTTACAAATGAAGAAACAACAGCAGAAGAAAGAGAAAAAACATTTACGGCAATGATGGAAGTTGCTTTGGAGATTGCTTAAGTGTTAACAAAATTTGCCTTTTTTGATTTTGATGATACTTTAATTCATGGGGATTCTGGTGGAAAACTTTTAAAATATTATTTAAAAAGGCATCCACTTTCTGTTTTTAGATTATTAAAGGTTGTTTATCATTATGCTCTTTATTTACTTAAAATAGAGCCTTTAAATAAAGCAAAATCAGCTTGGCTTTATCCTTTAGATTATATGAATGATCAAGAAATCGAAAAGTTTTATCAAGAAGAATTAGAACCTTGTTATTATTTAAATGTAATTGAAGAATTAAAAAAGAAAAAAGCAGAAGGGTATATAATCTATATATGTAGTGCTTCGGTAGAAGCATATCTTCGTTTTTGTAAATTACCTGTTGATGAAATTTTAGGAACAAAGACTTTGATCAAAGAGAATAAATATACAAGTCAAATGATTGGAAATAATTGTAAGAATGAAGAAAAAGTAAAAAGAATCCAAGAAGTGATAAAAAATCATAATCTAGAAATAGATTATGACTTATCTTATGCTTATTCGGATTCTTTACATGATATTCCTATGTTAAAGATGGTAAAAAATCGTATTAAAATTGATACCAAAGATGGACATATGTCATCGTTTGAAATAGAGTAGCTTAGCTACTCTTTTATATTTAAGTCTGTAAAGAAAAGCATAATATTAATGAGTCCCGCTATTCCTACAACGATATAAATGAGCATTGATAAAAAACTATTTTGGCCAAATAAACTTTCGACTAAATTAAAATTAAATAAGCCAATAAGCCCCCAATTAATAGCTCCAATAATTGTAAAAACAAGGGCTGTTTTTTGTAATACGTTCATTTTCTTAACCTCCTTAAATAGATTCTATCCAAGAAATTTTATTTTAT
>ERZ779866.1249-NODE-1249-length-26358-cov-13.092689_pt1 | contig 26358 bp, 24 predicted proteins | sample MGYA00511248_ERZ779866 | MGnify/ENA primary metagenome ERZ779866 (study PRJEB29588, sample SAMEA2155758) | human gut metagenome | biome: human gut; feature: human-associated habitat; material: faeces | place: Denmark | collected 2008/2010 ... | reverse complement strand
GCGATGGTTTTTCATGAGGCGTTGAAAGCCTGTTTGTCAAGGTTCACGCCCTCGCCACCTATTTTCGTAGCAATGGTGTGAGTAGAAATGGAATAGTCCAATCGTTTCTTGCTCATCTGCGTCATGTTGCGGCCTCCTCTCTCGCCGATTTATCATCCATCGATTCAAAGAATCAATGGATTTTTCTATATTATATCGCAAATCTCGCTTGAAAATCAACATGAAATAGCGGCTTTTGCCTTGAAATAACTAACATTAGAGTAAGGTGGAATGAGATATGCTTCTATCTCACGGAAAATCACATCTCCATCTAAATCTACTTATAAGGAGGAATGATCTATGAAATACATAGATTACAACAATCTGAAAGAATTCTACACAATCAAGGAAACCTGTGAACTCTTCGAGATGCCAAAGGAGGATTTACAAGAAAAGTGCGCCAAGTACAACATCATACCCACCCGAAATGAGATCGGCGAGGGAGGCTTCGTGAAGTATGATATCCGCCGGCTCCACAACAAACTCTACTATGAAGATCGCGGACATCAGGAAGAGTGGGACCCGTGGAAGGACTAAACCAAGCACCTATTGTCTATTCTGTCGCAGAAGCTGCCAAAATCCTCAAGACCAGCCGCCAGCAGGTACGCAAGATGATCCAGAATGAGGAACTGCCTGCTGTTAAAGTTGGCCGGGAGTGGCGAATATCGGCAGAGCAGTTGCAGGAATTCATTACAGACTTACAATATTAGCAACAATTCCCCAAGCAGTCAAACTGCTTGGGGAATGTCTCTGTTAAGTGAATTAAACCGCTATTTATCGCTCATTTGCTCCAAGATATCGGCTCGCTCATTAAGAATTTCTCGAAAGATTTCTTTGCTGCAAATGTGTTCACAGACATCTGGATGATACAGTTTGGCAAGTTTGCGATATTCCTCTTTTAGTTTCTTTATGTCCTGATGAGCCTGGGGCGAAACCAACTTTTTACACATGGTTTTACGATAGGTTCATTGGAAGCCCTCTCCTGGCTAGTGGTATAATCTTGCTCATGTGAGGCCTCACCGGCTCTTTAATTGGACTGCTCTGAATTCCAAGTGGAATTAAAGTGTGGTAAATCTATCGGCATCTCTGGAAGTGTTACAAAAGAAGCATTGAGGTAATAGTAAAGGGTGCAATTTTCGGGATTCCCATTCAGAACGCGGAAGAGCAGTCCAGAATCAGAAAACAGAAGCAGGGCATATTGGACAAAGGGTTCTTTACTTTTGCGCAACTTCTTATTTGACAAACACACTAATGGTATCAAGCACCTTTTAATATTACTTGGCAGAGTTTTATTTTCCTGCGACAAGATAGAAAACTCAATGTATAATTATAGCACTCTACATAATACTATTGTAATATTGTCTTTACCTCCATAATATACTGCTCGATCTAGTAGCCGTTCGGTCAATTCTACAATGTTTTCATCTTCTCTAATAAGAAGACAAATTTCATCCTCATTCACCATATCAGTTAGGCCATCACTACATAACAAAAACAAATCTCCGCTTTCTATTCTTATCTCCGTTGCATAAGGTTCAATAACCATATCCTCTGGCTTAATGCCAAGATGCTGCGTCAGCCGTGGCTTATATTTTGGTTTGTCTTTCCAGAGATATGGCAGTTGCTCTGTATGATCAACAGATATTTGGGTGAGCCCGCCATTCCTATATAAGAAAGCCCGGCTGTCCCCTATATTTACAAGATAAGCGTTTTCTCCTTCTAGGCCCAAAAGGACCGCTGTGGCCCCCATTGTTTCTCCACCGTGCTTCTGTGCAGCCCGGCATATCGCATAGTTTGCGTTCATACATACATCGACTAGGGCTTCTGGCAACTTAGGTTTTGTACTTAGTCTCTTTGACATCACATCTGCCGCAAGGTATGCCGCTTCATTTCCAAAAGATTCTCCGCCCATTCCATCGAAGATCCCAAATAAAACCGGCTGATTCGATGTCCCCGTTTGGGTCATAACCGAATCAAGTCCTTCATTTTCACAAGGTAGAATGTACCCATTAAAATAGAAGTTGTCTTCATTGCGACGCCTTATCAAACCCCTATCGCAACCACAGGCCGCCGAAAAATAAACCATATGCTCCTCCAAATAACAATTCCTATTTCGGATAAATAAGCTCGGCAATGGCTATAGCCAACCATTATCTTCTAACTGCAGAATCAGACTCTCCGCTTGCTGATAATACGTCGCATCATCAGCACTTGTGATCATATCTCCTGCCATATTGAACTCTTCCAGCGCCTGCTGATAGTTCCTCTCCCCCTGAGGCTTTTCGTTCTCAATTGTAATGAGAAGGACCGTCCGGAGTGCATGTGGGGTATAATCGTTTGGGAATGCGGTTTCATAATCGCTCAGCGCTTCCTCCGCTGCCACAAAATTACCTTGCTCATAGTAGATAGAATGCAGGTTTGTATAAAGATAGTCTTTTACTATACCCTGCTCGATGACCAAATTAAAGCATTCTGCGGAGCGTGTCAGATAATTCTCTGGTACATTAGGGTCCGTATGATAAGCTTCAAAGTAGGCCAATGCCAGCATTTCCCACAAAGTGCTATCATAACGGAGACCGAACTCAACAATTCCGTTCGCCAATAATTCCGCCTCTTTTGTTGCCGGTGTTTCAATCGGCGAAGACCCCGTCCTGTCAAGCCCGGAGCAATCTCGATACACTTCTGCCAAAGACCGCAGAGCTCTCTTCTGCAAAATAGGATCTTCGGTTTGCTCCAGGACAGACTGGAATCCGCTCTCTGCCTGTAGGTAATCTTCCTGGGCATAGGAGACCTCAGCTCTAACATAATCCAAAACGTCTCCGCTCGCACCGGCCTCTACCATTCTTTGCAGGACCTCATCCGCCGCATCAATATCCCCTAGTCTTCCCAGAGAAACAGCATAGTCCCGCATTGCAGAGACAGTAATATCTTCCCCCGCAGTACTCAACCGGAAAAACGATGCTGCAGCTGCGTAGTCTTCCTTTTCAAAGTATGACGCACCTAAAATCTCGCTTAGCTGATTCTGCACCGTGACATCATAGTTTTTGCCCATGGCCAGCTCATCTTCTATGTAGGCAATACATTCGTCGTAGTCACGGGCACAATACAGCGCATAGGCATAGGCGGAAAACGCGTCTGCCTCCTCAGGAATTAGTTCTTGTGCTTCAAGGAGTAACGCCATTGCTTCCTCGGGATTCGTCTCGCATAGAGAAGTTCCTTCTTCTAATAATCCTTGATAAGTTTCAATTTTCTCTTCCGCAACACGTTGCTGATGATTGAAGTAAAAAACTATCCCGCCAATCGCTAAGGCAGCACAACAAATCCCGCCAATAACCCAAACCCTTGCAGAAGTCTTTGTTTTCTTCCGTGTCTGCGACTTTTTTGTTGGGATGCTTGTCTGCTTCTTTGATCCGAAGATGCTTTCTGTCCGCTCCGTTCCCCCGGGCGCTTTCTCCTCACCGCGAAAAATGACATCTGTCTTATCTCCGTTTGGTGCCTCGGCCGGAATTTGAACTCCATCGACAATTTCTTGAAATATCCGCTCTGTTTTCCCGGTTTCCTCTTGCTCCTGATTGTCTTGAGATTGTGTTCTGGAGACATACTGATTTTCCACAAGCCGGAGTTCGTCTCCATCCGGGTAAATAAACGCTGCGTCTACCTCATCATAGAGGATAGCTTCCAACTCCTGTCTCATCTGAGCTGGGCTGGAATACCTGTCCTTAGGATTATAGGCGCACGCCTTAAGGACAATCTCGGCAAGCCGCCCTTCACCATAAATTGGCTGCGGCAGTTTCTCTCCGCCTATCCGTTTGGCCAGTGCTAACTCACGACTATGGTATGTAATAGGCTCAGGTGGCAACGGTAAAAAAGGAAGCCGGTTTTTGTTCAGCATCCGGTAAAGCACAATCCCCAAAGAATATAGATCTACGCTGAATCCATATTCACCGCCACGGTAGACTTCAGGGGCCATATAGTAATATGTTCCTTTTTTTGATAGTCCTGACATAGTTTTCTCAATTGTCCGGGCAATTCCAAAGTCTCCCAGCTTAAAGTCCCCATTGTCCGAAACAAAGATATTTTCAGGTTTAATATCCCGGTGAATAACATTATACTTTTGGCAGAGTTCCAATGCTTTACACATATCAATTCCCAGCCGGATAATATCACGCCTGGCAAAGGGATGTTGATAGGCATAACTTAGCAACGGATGGAGCAGTTCCATCCGAATCAGGATATCCCAACCGATTCCATCCTGGTGGCGAATTACCGCATGATCCTCATAGCCCACTACATTGGCCGTGCCTTTTAAGCGCGCCATGATGGCGAATTCCCTCACAATATCCTGCACTACACTGTAGAAGTATTGCTCTGCTTGGGATTCAGACATTCCCTCCTCCAGCGCCGCACGCCATTCATCCTCGCTCTGAGGAACCGTAATGACCTTGAGCGCCGCGCGATAAACCTGTCCAAAATCCTCTCGCTGAATTTCATAGACGGTGCCAAAGCTGCCCTTCCCAATTTGACTGGTAATCTTCCAGTTTTCAAAAATAACGTTCCCTATCTGATATGAAAGATCCATAGCAGTCCCTCATTTACTATTCCAAATTGAGACACCTTAACCCAATAAGGCGGTTATCAACAAACCCCATTAACAAACTAGCTTGGTCAAAATGAATAGAAACCTCTCTGGGTCTAATCACTTCCCCATTAAGCCTATTAATAGTTGTTACTGTCTCCGTTATATAAAACTGGCCATATCCATTTTTAAGCTTTTGACTCACATCAATACCAATGCTCTCATTCAATCCGGAAATAAGGGTTGCCCCATCCGCTGATACTCCTATCTTTCTCAGAACGCTTTCTATTGTATCACCAGTGACAATCCCGCATATTCCGGTTTCGACATATAGGAACTCATCATCATAATAATCATGAAAAGATAAAGTAGTTAATGTTGAAGAATCTGCATATTGCTCACACATAATCGTTGCACAGCCTTCCTGAAAGACCTCATATGCCCTAACAGCAACCTGGCCAGTATAATCCGGGAATTCTTCAATACCCCTATTCCCATCATCCGATGAAGGTAGCAATGCCTGCGCTTCCTCAATGGTCAGCGTGTAAAACGGATATCCTTCGATTGCCAATTCCTCTTGCGTAATGATGTCATCGGTAAAGTATACTGAATAATCCACAGAAGCATTTTGCATCTGTTCCAGTTGCTCTAATATCTCGCTGCTTTGTGTCTGCTGATAGCCCTCCTCCAATATGCTGATTGCAGAATCATTATCTCCCACAGCAACATAGGCCTCAGCAATTTTTAAGTAAGGATCCACCTGTTTGGGATCGATTTCGATAGCTGCAGTAAAGGCAATGATAGCCTCCTCATAGTTGCCTTCAGACAAATAACGAATGCCCAGGTCATACTGCTCCTGCCACGACAACCCACTATTATCTGTGCTGCCGGCTTCTTCGCTTTCTGATGATTGGCCACAAGCACCTAAGCAAAGCAGAACCATCACCGCCCCTATTATAATAAGTCGCCTAATCATAGTCTTTATTCACCTCGAAATTATTCGCGTGATTGTATCTGTTCGGGTCGGGAGAAAATAACCCCGAATGGCGGTTTTCGACCGGCGCTAACAATCTACTGTATAATTCACAGTCATTACTTATCATAGCATTATTCTTCGCATCCGCTTTTATTAACTGATACAATGCTAGCCAAAATTGGGCCCAATGCCTGCCCAGTAGAATGTCATGAGTTCCCCTGTAGGCGAGGTTACATTTAATACCCTATTATCTAATTGGTAATGCCATGTTTTAAAACCGTCTTGTCCACTGGATACAATAACGATTCCAGAGCTGAGAGAGTATGTAGCGCGTTCAGATGATAATCCGCCATCGGTACTTTCTACCCAAGTTCCGTCTTCGGTCAAGATTATTATATTATCACCGTTTGGGGTGATCCATGATCCAATAAGTGTCCCGCCGTATGTATCTGCCCACTCATTTAAATAAAACGGCACTCGCCCTCCCGACGAATAGGAAACTTCTAACACACCATCAACTGATCGATACTGCCATACGTCCGATGAATTAGATAGGAACATGCGTCCGTTTTTATCGTAGGTTCCAACTTCAACGCCCCTTGAAGAAAGCGATGTAAAGGTTCCATCCTCATAAAAGACTAAGTCAAAATATTCATCGCTAGTCCTCCACCATTCGATTCCCGTGCTTCCATCTGAATATTCATCCGATGATTCTCCTGACGGTTCATCTGGGATAGGCTCAGGTTGCTCACTCTCCAGAGTTCCAGGGGCAGTTCCTTCCGCCTCTGCCTCCCTTTCGTTCCTATATGCAATAAACTCTGGAGATGTAGTCACTGTCTCATAGCCCCTACTGGAATCCGGGGCTAGGAAATAATACCAGCCTTGATCGCCGGCTCCGCTTGCAGGCAAAGCCTCAGACGACTGGAATCCACTCTCGTCACCGATGTATTCCACTCCATCTATTATCAAAAGGCTATCCACATATTCATATTTGCTTGTTCCATATTCAAAAAATTCTTGTCCCATGCTACCAGGTATTTGAACCCAAGAGAAAGTCCCGTCAGTATGGAATAGTACATAATAATTTCCGGCAACTCCCGGGCTTATATTCCAATGCCAGTAAGTTTCATCAAATATTTGCAGTCCCTCGGCCAAAGCATCTTCATTTCCTTCCGGATTGTATGTAGCATAGATTTCCTCTATCTTACTTTGGATATTTTCGCTTTCCCCAATTTTATCGATTGCCTGTTGCAAAATATCTAATGCGAGTTCATATTGCTCCTGGGTAATATAGACGTCTGCTATTTTTATATATACTTCCTCATTGTTATCGTCCAAGCTTAGAGCGGTCTGGTAATCCTCTAATGCCGCATCCAAATTCTCATTTGATGCTCCAGCCGCTAAATGAGCATCTCCTCGTCCAATATAGGCCTCCGGACGAATTGGATCGATCTCAATAGCTGCTGTAAAGGCGATAATTGCTTCCTCATAGTTGCCCTCAGACAGATAGCGTATACCCAGGTCATACTGCTCCTGCCATTGTTCCTCTACACTCTCGGAACATGCGAACAGCATACAAAAGCACAGACTAAGGATAACCAATAATTTATTTCTTTTCATCGACATGGCCCACCTTCTTATTATTCTGCGCTTCCGGCAGAAGGATATCAAATTATTCCCATTCAACGCAAACTAATCTAATGAAATATTATTGGGATCCCTGCATATTCCATTAGCAAATTAACCGGGGTCCCTTGTGCTGGAATTACTGTGCCCTCATCCGCGTTAGACAAGATACGGGCCCCTTCATACTCAAACTCATAAATGCTCTTAATGCCTCTGCATTTGAATACTGTTCAATAAAGAATTAATGCTAGACATAATAATATTGATTTCCTCACAAGAATCACCTCACCAATAGAGTAAACCTAACTCAACCGGATTATCCAATGGTCCATAATGTCCGCCATATATCCCCCAGTAAATGTTATCAGGTTCTTGTGCCTCCCCATCTACTTTCACCGTAAGACCATTTTGATATTGCGTCGTAGACGTGAAATATGCGTAATCGGTAACAAACACTCCGTTTCGCAGGCTGTTTTCCATTGGCCCCGTCGTTTCGATCATGCTTACTACAGTCTCTCCACTGGCATGTTCCCACTCGTCTGCATCGATTATAGTGGCAGAGCCATTCCATTGCCAATCCTCACACGAACAAGATGCCCACCGAGCAGAGGCTGTGTAAAGATGATATGAGCCGGTGTACCCAGTCCCATTTTCAGGTCGAAATTCGACACTAATAGTCTCGTCATTACCATTGGAGTAGGCCTGAAACAGCAGTTTGTACTCACCCCATACGGTCAAAAAACTGGCACCTGCAAGATCAGTACTATTCAAGCATTCTTCCAGCAACAGCCTCATTATCTCCATATTTTTATTGACTGTCGCCACGTATGCGGCTTCGATCCATTCAACTTCTTGGGGTGTTAATTCAGTAATCTCACGATAAGCGGAACGATATTCAAATTTGATGCCCCCATATGAGTTGCAGCAGATATTTCTCAGTTCTGCGAGTCTATCGTTTACGCCCTGACTTCGCCCCGCCTTCTCGAGTCCCGATTGAAGGATATTTAGCGCATTGTCATACTCACCAAGGGCAACATAGACATCAGACAATTTTAAATAAACATCCTCATTGGTTTCATCCAATTCTATTGCCCGGATGAGCATATTTCTTGCGCTATAATAGTCTTCTTGAGCCATGTAAACATCTGCAATCTTAATATAAACCTCTTTATCTTCTCCATCCAAACTTATCGCCGCTTGATAGTCTGTTAAGGCTGCTGCCTGATTTTCCATCGTCTCTCCTGAAGCTATTATATATGCGTCGCCCCGGCCCACATAGGCCTCCGCACGCCTGGGATCGATCTCAATAGCCGCCGTAAAGGCAATGATAGCCTCTTCGTAGTTGCCCTCGGTTAAGTACCGTATGCCCAGGTCATACTGCTCCTGCCAAGCAGTTGCTGAGTCTGCTCCTTGCTGCGCACCATTCTCTATGTTTGAGCAAGACGACATAACAAGCAGCATCGCTAAAATAATGGATATTATTTTTCTCATTCTTTTCCTCATCGTACTCACCAACTAGCAATGATTACATTTCCTGCAGCGCTTGAATACGGATCTTCGTTATTAAACCAATAAAAGGTGATCGACACGGAACTGTTGTAGTCTATCATAAACTTACTTGTTTCTCCCAATTCCGCCAGCCACAACATATCGGAATTTTCATCATAAAACGTTCCAGTGTAACCAGCATCAAGCAGTTCTGAATAGGTCATGTTTGCGCGTATCCCTGGAGCAACAGTACTGAATGCCGTATTCTCTGGCTGCAATAATTCCACTATAATGATTTCCTCACTTCCAGTAGCACTGCCCTGATACTCTGGATCAAGGTAATAGAAAACAAAGGGCACTCGTAAATCTGAGTAATAAACCCCTTTTGCTGCACCAAGAAACCACTGACTGGCATAAGTGAAGTCATTTCCGTAAATTGTGGCTAATTCTGTGACCGTCATGCCCAAATAGTCAACTGGCAGATAGCTCTGTGGCGTCGGTGTTGTGGGCACCTGCGTGGGCTCGTCTGAAGATTCAACTTCTGGTGTTGATGATTCAGGCACAGGCCCATCAGAGGTTTCACTCTCAGGGCTATTCATCGGAGGGTCAGTTGGGGCATTGTTTCCTGTAGAACTGGGAATATATTCGCTGAACAAAGTGAGTTGAAGCGGGGCAGCAATATACTTGCTCATAACTTCCTGTGCCTCGTCCGCCGTTATCGGCGTAAGCTGCTCTACGTCATATGTATCAATTGTACTATAAAACCATGGATTTTCCGGATCATCCATCCCGTAATACCTAACTTGTTCTACTAAATGCAAACTATCTGTGTTTTTTTCAAGATTATAGACACGGAACATTGAGTCAGCGGCACCAGCAGACCCATTACTAAAAATATAATTGCCTTCACATAGACTATATAGCTCTCGCTCACCGCATGCTACGAGTCTGATTAGTTCGCCATCTCTAAATGTATACATATCATATATTAGACCTGTATTCCATCCGATTTCAGCTGAAGACGCTATACTGGTTATCAGTTCTGGAACATAGTCACCGTTCAGATCAATCAGCATATAGCCCGCTTCATCAAGGGACAGAACAGGCGAACCACCAGTATACCACCACATATAGGTCAGGTAGTTTTCCAGTTCAGAGGGTAGCCCTGGTTCAACATTTTGCCACTGGTCAGCAATTCCATAGTAAATTAGATCCAGAATTTCCCGATAAGCAGAAAATGCAGTAGCTTCCAGTTCCTCTATTGAAACAAGTTCCCCGTCTTCGTCAATTATGTATCCGATCTGCTCCAGTCGATCTATGAAGGCCTGCGCATCGTCGGGGCAATTCTGCCAGCCGGAATACAACACTTGCGCTGCCTGTTCAGCTTCACCAATGGCAATATAAGCATCTGCCAGCATCATGTAGCCATCTGCGGCCAGTGGGTCGATTTCAATGGCAGCTTCAAAGGCGATGATAGCCTCTTCATAGTTTCCCTCAGTTAAGTATCTGGTACCCAGATCAAATTGTTCCTGCCACTGCTCTTCTGCGCTCCTAGTGCAAGAACAAAGTACCGCCATGATCAGGGCCAGTATCACACATAGTATAGCAACTTTTTTCATCATTTCCTCCCATAACTTCGAACACTGCTGATGTAAATACACCTATATTGATTGACTAAATGGTTAGTTCTGAGAAACATGGACAGTCATCTCATCCAAATAGTCCACAAATTGGTACATATATTCTACATTTGAGTTCTGACCAAAGTGAAAACTGATGCTATAGCTATAGCTGTCTCTATCCCAATAACTTAGCCTTATAGTAACTGTAGTTGCAATAAAACCTCCATTGTCAGTTACGGGGCCGCCGCCAGCAGAAATCCACATAGACATTCCATCAATCCATGGCCACTGAATGAGATTTATCTTTTCCCTCAACTCATCAAAAGATGCATATTCCTTCCCAAGAATTCCCTTTATATAATCAGCAACTTCAGCGCCATTTGTTACACCCAATTTCACCAATACTTCGTCTAAAGTATCATGTGTATATATGTCTCGCACTGTTCGCAGTTGTTCATAATCTGAATGGTTAAGCGCAGAGTTTACACTCCATATACACACGTAGTCATCTGTTTTATACTGCATAGCAGTAATTTGGGGACCAAGGCCAAACATCTGATTACTTCCGCTAATATACCATGTTTCATCTTCGTCATCATCAAATCCGGATTCATAAATGTCCAAGTCATTCTGTTCCATCAGGGCACGAGCCGTTCCAATATCCAGATTTTCAATGCTGTGCCCCAGGAAAGTAATCTCATCAAACATAAGAGGATTATCAACTTCTGCAATTAGTGTTTCAGTTTGGGCCGGATATTCTGTTTCCATATTACTCTCGCTGAATACATTCCCTTCAACATCAATATAAAGAACATCTATCGCAAGAGGTTCCCGCGTTTCTGTATAATTGGCTTCTGAGAGGCTCACATAAATTCCAAAATAGGCATTTTCCCATTTTGCGGGGGTAACACAGATATTGAACTGGTAGATACCGCTTTCGGTTACAAGATAATCCTCGTCCATCATCGTAAAGGAGTCCGGATCCTCTGAATTTGAGCCAATCCTCAAAACACAGTCCTGTGCCTCTGGACAGCGGTATGTGACAGAAACCAGAAATTCTGTATTATTCCCAGCAAGATAAGCATCTTGATCAAAATAGAAATCAGTGATTCGGATGCCAATTTCCCCCGATTGAAGAAACAATACACTGTCTAATCGTCCAGAAAATCCTTCCACTTCTCCACATTGTTCCTGCCCTCTGATTAGGATGTCATTGGCCTCCTCATAGTCTCCGAGTCCGATATAGGCATCTGCCGCCCCAAAGTACGCATCTGCTCGTTTCGGATCAATTTCAATCGCAGCTTCAAACGCAATGATGGCCTCCTCATAGTTACCTTCAGATAAGTACCGGACACCTAAATCATATTGCTCCTGCCATTGTTCCTCTACACTTCTGGTGCAGGAGGTTAGGCAGGCAAGAAGTGTAATCATTACTACGATAATTGAAAATGCCTTTTTCATTCAAAATCCTCTCTCTTCTCTTTTGACAACATACAACCAAGCAAATATGTGCTGGAGCAGCTGCATGCTTTTTTCGTTCGATCTCAACGGCGTTAATGTTATTCGGAAAATGCTATATTGTCGAGACAGGGGCAGCGCAACAGCACTGCCCCTGTCTCAGGGATTTAGTTAAAGCTTTGCATGGTGGACTTAAGAGCCTGGTCTGTGCTCTGGAGTTCACGGGCAGCAGTGTCCATCAGCTTGGCGTACCCCTCCAGCATTTCGGAAAAGCTGCTGAAGCTGCTCTGCATACTTTCAAATTTTGCGACAAAAGCATCCTGAGCTTCACCTTTCCAGGTTTCGTTCAAGGACAAAACCAAAGAACGCAGTTTTGCCATTGTGTCATCATGCTGTGATTTTAGAGAACGAACTTCATTTGCCTTGGAATTGAGTACTTCTGGGGTAATTTGAATGATTGCCATTTTAATTCCTCCTGATTCTATGTAATCTTTCTATTTGAAACGGTGTGTCAGCCAAATCCGCCGCCTCCACCGCCGCCTCCAAATCCAGAGCCAGAACTGAACTTATTATGTGATTCCTTATAGCTGTCGAAACTCTGTGCGTAGTGAAAATCGTTACATTCCATGGCCTCTAATTGGTCGAGTTGGCTCTTCAAATACTGCGCTTCTATCGAATCTGAATCGTAATAAGAATACATCGCTTCATATTGCTCAATAGTCAAAGCCTTTGCTAAACTAAAAGAGTTCTGATATGCTGTTAGATCCTCTGATGTGAAATTGCCTGACATAATTTTTTGAGAAGCATTGCGGAAAGCTTGGATTGCGTTACCTCGTATTTCCGTGGAAAAAATCACAGTATCCAACGAATCAAGAGATTCAACATCACCTAAAACTGCCTCTATTACAGTATCAGCTATTCCGAAACTTGTACCAAACGCAAGGTCGGTCAAATGGATGATGCCTTCTTGGATTTTTCCATCGACATCTTCAAAAAGCATTGCTGCTGCTTGGTTTTTATACTCTACCAGAAGATCATCAACTATTTCCGTCAGCATTCCACTGTTTGGAGCAATTTCTTTAAGTGATTCCAACATGGCAATATTTGCGCTGTAGTCTTTCAGAATCTTATCTGCCGTTTCAGCATCGCCAGCAGCTTCAGTCAGTGCGTCAATGAATTCACTGGTACCGCTAAATCCTCCCAGTTCAGCTAGATCACTAATAATGTTTAAGGCTTCCTCTTGATCACTGGAGAATACATCCAAATAATCTGTTCCACAGATATCATCAATAACCTCACGGAGAATTGCCTTGCAAGCATCAGGATCGTTTAAAAAAGCTTCAGCAATACCTTCCATGGAGCCCCCAAATAGAATGCACCAACCAGCTTTATCCCAATTCAGCAGTCCATAGCTCAACACATCAATTCCTTTTACATCATTTAAAAAGTGAGCGACGTAATTATACTGTCCAAACACAAGGTTCGGGTCATTCTCTAATAGATACTGATACAACGCTTCGCCATCCGCTGAAACTCTTCCTACTCGCGCGGCCTCCGAATCCAGAAACGAGCGAATCATCCCCATCGCAGATCGAATGTCCTGATAACCCTCATATGAAATCCCAAATAATTCGTCAATGCCTACAGTACTTAATAGGCCTAAGATGCCCGGATTTCTCACTCCATCTATTGCTTGTAGCGACGCATAGTCCATAAGGCCATTCAATTCATTCATTTGGTTAGTAAGTTGTCTGTCCACCTTTGCAAAGTCGTTTGCAACCAGATTTGTTATATTGCTGATACGCTTGAATCGGTCTTCCTGAATCGTACATTTTTTCCTAATTTCACTTAGTTCCGTACGAATTCCTTCTGTTGTAGCAACCTTCATATCAAGTTCTGTGAGAACCTGGTAAACCATTTGGTTTATCCCATCTATTGGTACCGCTGCGCCTTGGGCTATGCTCTGCCCTAACAAGGCAACTTCTGATGGGATTACTTTAATTTTAGCCACAATATCTCACCTCTTACTCTCCCCGTATGCCACTTGAATTTTGTCCTGTCAATTGGCTCCCTGTTATTGAGGCCGAACTTGGATTTGATTGAATCGCCGCTACAAGTTCTTTTTCCTTGTCCTCCAATTCGCACGCTACTTTTTGAATATGGTGAGCAACCGAGGTAATGGTCTCTTTCATATTTTGTATTTCGCGAATCTCTTGCTGAAGGATTTCGCGAAAGGTATCGGCTGATGCGCCTTCCCAATAATTGGGGAGTTGCTTTAATTGCGTGTTGACATTTCTGATAATCTCATCACAGTTTTCTGCGGCTAACAGCAACTTTTTAACTTGCCTACGCGCACTATCATAATCTACATAGATGGTACTCATCGAGTCGTCACCTCACTCTCCATTACACATTCAACAAAGCTGCCATCCCATATCCCATAGCCGGCCAATGTCCTGTTTCCTTCCAGCCGCTTTCCTTCAAATTGAAGTCCAGTGCAATGCTCGTAAGGCGCAAAGTGGATAGGCATACTATGTAATGTTCCATCAATTTTCTCTACAAGTTCATTGAGGTCAAGGAATGCGGGTAATTCCATGTCAATAGCCCTTCCGTTGGCCTGAACTGTAACAATTACATTTTCCACTATTTGCATGGTATACGCTCCGCTTCAAAAGCCATGGAACAACTTGTCCATCTCACCAATAGCATCCTGGTCACAAAGCCAAGATATATTACAGAATTCCTCGCCATCTTCATTCGTTGACTTTAGTAAAATTCTCCCTGAAGGATCAGTCAGGCACTGCAACGTAACGCAACTGTTCTCCTGTAAGTCTACGCGAACCATTGAAAGGTATGTACATTGCCTGTGTATTCCCTTCTGAAGGATTACAGCCATATCTGCTGGACACCCTATTTCAATCAACTGCTGTATATTATCAGCTCCAGATTCCTTCCAGTCCTTTAACCACCGGTGCCGTAACATGATGCTTCCACTCTGAAGATTTTCACCCATTGAATACATAAAAAACTTAGACATAATTATTTTTCGATAATTTTCTACAGTGATCTTTTGAAGCTCCACAGCTCCGTCTGCAAATTTCCTAAGGAGGACACAATTTTTTTCTTTTCCATACAGTATTTCTTTCAGTCTGCGTCTTCCCGCGTCAACCGCATCAATCACGACATAACGTTCACACATGGCGCATGGATTTATTAGTTCTGAGACTTCTTCTTTTACTTGAAATGACTCATCAAATCCTATCCGGGCAAGCCCTCGAGCCTCAGACTGTTGCTGAAGTTCAGGAAGCTCGGCCCTGATCTCACCTCGACTCATGCCTCTAAACGGGTCACTCACCCCATAGAAGGTTGAGGCACCCAGTTTGGCTGCAAGGACAACAAGTTCTTTTGCCGTCATCGATATACTTTCCATATAATCACCTCACGGTTGCAGCAATTTTAATTTGATAGTTCTCTCTCTTGTAACAAGGTAACCATCACCTTCGTCCAGGGGTTTAATTTTTTCAGTGAAGTTAAGGTCAACAGCAAATGCGGTATGTTCCATAATTGTTCCCCCAGATAAGATCGCATTTGAATACTTAACCATACTGTTGATAAAGGGGTCCCCACCATTGTAGAGACGTCCAACATCCGCAGCCTTTCCTTGAACTATAACAGCAACGTGCAATCCCTTTCCAAGTGCGATAAGACTATTCAATCGTCGTACTGTGTCATTGTTAGCGCGCTTAAAGCATACGTCCAAATCAGGTATCAGAACGAGTATCCACGGGAATTCTTCCTGTGGTATCCCCTCTTTACCATTTGTGGCATCCTTGCGTCTTTGCATCTCTGGCATAAGCAGTTCTATTGCCTGATCAAAATCTTGACTGACCGAACTATCTATTCCTGGCAATTCATCTGCCAACACAATGGTCCGTGGCTTCAATTTTTCAATTGCCTGTTGGCACAACGCTGTCATAAGACTATAATTTGGGCTTGCAAAAGAAATCAGAAGGAATTGCTCTTGTATCAAATCAACTACAACCGGCTTAACTTCATCATAGGAAAGTCCAATAAAAATATCCTCGCAAGGGTATTTCTCCATGTGGACCGAATCCGGCATGACTGGTATATTAAGCGCTTGCTCTCCATTCCATTTTTCGTTCATCAGGGCAATCATTGAGCGGATGGCTGCAACACGCTCTCCCTCTGTATTTCCTTCAGCTGGGAGCGCAGTTTGAAACTCCAGCGGTGGGTTGCCGCACATCAAGCCACGTCCAGGAACATCTTCAGGCTCCAGTCCTCCTGTTTTTCCCACGATACCTGCATAATCCATTTTGTCTGTCAAGCGCAATGCTACACGTGTTTTGATATTTTGACTGATGCGGTATGGGATCGTATTGGGTGCACCGGTTGTTGTAATCAGGTACATACCACAACCAGCACCATCTCTTGTCAGACTTTGGAACAGTCCTTCCAACTCTGGATATAACTCCAAAGCCGGTGCAAAGTTATCCACGAGAAGCACCACATATGGCATCCGCTTCCCCGTCATTTCGCAGTATGAGTGTATGTTGACTATGCCAAGTGCGGCAATTTCTTTTCTCCGTGTCTTCAGTTCCGCATCCAATAAATTTACCAGTTTCTCCACTTGCTCATCGGATTCGGCCATAGGAACACCACCAACATGAGGTAAATTTCGAAACAGCTGCATGCTACCACCGCCAAAGTCTAACAGATACATATTAACTGCATCTGGCGGGTAAGAAAGCGCAAGCGACATCACTGCCGTATGTAAAATGGTGGTCTTTCCGGTGCTCGGAGCACCATAAATAGCGACGTGACCATCATCTGAGAGATTGAAGTACAGTGGATACTGCGATTGGGACCGCGGGTCATCAAGCAGGCCAACAGTAACACGCAAATTTGAATCAAAACGCCCCCACTTCTCCCCGTCAAAGGCAATTTGAAGCACCTCATTCAGGAATATTTTGTTTGGCATCTTCTTTGTCCAAATGGTCCTTGCTCTCGGCACCTGTTTTTTCCTGCAGTAATCATCCATGTATTCAACTACTGCGTCAATCTCATTTTTTTCACTTCGGAATCCAGTAGTCTTTTCTGGCTCATAGCACAGTCTATTCCCATACAGATCTACAACCGATACTTTTGTTGAACGCTGCAACGTTAGATTGCGGTAGGGATTGTAGGGTGCCCCACTCCAAAACGACTGGATTTCCTCATAAATCTCATCTTCCCCAACCTGGACAAAAGCACGGCCCGGATTGGTAATCTTCGCTGCGTCTGAATGGTGAAGCATGTCTCTGCTGTCTGAGGAGTTGGCAACTTTCAAACACCAACGAAATCGTGTGTTCGCCATCATTTTATCATCTACAACACTTGCTGGCTTTTGCGTAAGCAAGATGATGTGAACCCCAAGCGTACGTCCAACCGCAAACACACGATTGATTACTTGCATAAACTCCGGAAACTGCACTTTAAACTCGGCGAACTCATCAATGACAAGGAATAGATATGGAAGAGGTTCGGTTGCCTGACCTTTTTGAAGCAACTTGCGATATGCTGAAATATTACTCACATTACACTGATCGAGAAGCGCCTTCCGTCGAGTCAATTCGTTCTCTAACGCAATCAAATTTCGCCCGATATTCGTATCAAGATCTGATATGCTGCCTGCCAAATGCGGTAAGTTTCTAAAGGGCAACAAAAGTCCAGTTCCCTTAAAGTCTATCAATACGAAAGAAATCGAAGACGGAGGGAAGTGGACCGCCATAGAAAGAATCCACGTCTGTACCATCTCTGACTTTCCAGAACCAGTCATCCCAGCAACCAAGCCGTGTGGACCATGAGCCTTTTCGTAGATATCAAATAGAAATAATTCTCCTGTTTTGCAAACTCCAATTGGAACTGACATTCCCTGCTCTGGAGCCGATATTTCCCAATATTTCTCAATGTTGAGCATCTGCGGACGTTGCGCGCGGTAGCCTTGGAGGAAAGAGATATTATTGGGAAGTCTAAACTTATCACCGCCATCAATACGTAATGGAGCAATCAGGCGAGCGTATTCTTCGTACTTGGATTGCGACAGGTCATCCGGTATAAAAGTTTGCTTTTTAGATGCCTGGTCTCTCTGATAGACAACATTGGGCTTTGCAGAGAGATCCACAATATAAAGACATTCTTTCGGAAGATCCTCGATCCGGTCGAATAGGAATACCGCAGAGACACCCAGTCTTGGGTCATTAGCAGTGAGGTATCGCATAATTGGGTGATATCCCACCATTGTAGACGCACACACGAACAAATAGTAGGGGCTTATTGTTATACTTCTTCTGGCATTGCTATTTCCCTCAAGGCGTTCCGTCTCCCGTTGCGAAAGGGTTTCTTCCAGCATATCCAATAGCTCGTTTTGGATTGACGGCTTATCCGCAATTAAACGTTGCCTTCGTGAATCGTCAAATAGATGAGGCAACCACCTACAAAAAGACCACTCATTCACTTCGTCTGTATCGCACAAAACAACCACTCTCAAGTCATCATAACTGTGATGTGCGGTTGCTTGGACAATTATGTTTTTTCCTAAAGCCATACACGACTGACGTTCCCCGATAATGCCACATGTGGGGAAATTATAAAGATCGATTACGATTGGGCAATTTGCAACCTCCTGATATTTCTCCGAAATCTGTGTCGGGCGATCAGCAAGCGCATCTTCCTCCATGCTCAACATTCTACGAGCGTACTTAATTGTAATCGCAGCCGGCAACGAGCCAAGTCCAATACGTATTGTCAGGAAGTCAGCATCTTTTATCTTCCGATCCCAAAACTTGCGGTCTGGACCCTCTGCCAAATGAAGACATTGCTGAACAGAAGGAAAATCCTGGACCATAATCCGTCTCTGTTCTTGGAGACACCTCTCGATTTTCTCGGTCTCTTCATCTATGTAAGCATCATATTTTTCTATCCGTAGTTGCTGCCGTTCCAAATATCTTTTCTTTTCACCACGATATCGGATCACGCTCATTATGACGCCAATCACCGTCATTGGAACGCTGAAATAAAGCATTGTCATTGTGTTCGTAACCAGAAGGCAAATCGCAAGCATAACTCCAACCGTTAGAATCGGCGGAAGCAATACATTCATCCAACTGACTACTGGTTTCCCACCGATTGACGGAGGTGATTGTAATTCAAATACATCCGTTGGGATTTCTTCTCGAAGGCGGGGAGACTTCTTAAACTGGTAAGGATACGCCTCCTCAGACGATTCAATCCCTTTAATTTGTCTGCTGCGCTCTATATTGGTAGAGATGTTACATGTAGTAATTACCGTCAGGTTCGACCCTAAAACCATGATTTTGCAAAACCCAACAGTCAGGACATCATCTCCACTTAAGATTCCTTCATCGGCCCTTTTGCCATTTATGTATGTACCATTGGAACTATTGTTATCTTGGAATCTCCAATTGTAACCTTCCCGAAAAAGTTCCAAATGATGCCCGGATACCTGAGAGTCACTCAAAATGATATCGCATGATTCGCTTCGTCCAATCGATAGATTATCTTCGTTGGAAATATCGAAGCATTGTGAACAATCCGGGCCACTTCGATATACCGAAACAGCAATTTTTTTGTCCCTATCCAGCACCGAAATCTCTCCCAGTGGATGATTTGCATTATCCTCCAGCGCTGCCCGATACCGCTTATCCCTGCTTGTTCCTCTCCATGTGCTTTCCTCAACTTGAATTGTAAAACTTACATCAAGTCCCGGTACTGATAATACGTCCTTACTTGCGTTGCCTACTCGGTAAATCGTATTAGGCTCTATCTCGATATCATTTAGCGCATCCCCTATATAGCATCTCAGCAAGTATGACATAGTATTCCATCCCCCAGCATATAATCATCAACGTGAAAATCACTTGAAGTGATCAAGATTTGTAAAAGAAAAATGCTGCTTTAGGTTATCATCATAAATTCCCATAACTTCCATTAACCTTTCTGTATCTGAATTTTTTGAAAACAGAAATAGCAAGGAAAGGAACGTCTGCCATGACATTTCACGCACCTTATTTTCAATTGCAGATATTGTTTGTCTTGTGACTCCGATCAATCCGGCTAAATCCTCTTGGCTCATTCCAACTTTTGCGCGGAGAACCGGGAGGTTTTCTGCCATTTCCCTTGTATATTTTTTTTTATCCATATCAAATATTTGAAATGACATACGCATAAGTAAAGCTCCCAGAATTAAAATATTTACATGATTATTTTTAATTTTACAATATGACAAATAATTTGTCAACCAAAATTTAACTTTTTGAATCTTCTGTGAGCATGTAATGTAAAAAATAAAAAGGATGCACGATACCCCGTGGGTCTAATTAGACCCACGGGATTCGCCATTCAGCCCTTCTTATTTCTCAGCACGTTCTTCTTCCCCCGGCTCACCATATAGACGGAAGCGGCCAGGATGCACCCCTCGGCAAAGCAGCCCAGGGGAGTGCCCAACACAGCAAAAATGATCGGCATAATCGTTCACCTCTTTTCCAGTATCCAACACAGTTTCATGAACTGACCTCCATGATGCACAGCACAGCCAGCGTCACCACAAACCCCAACAGCGTCCACTGCATCTCAACTCACCCCTTTCACTTTCCGATAGAAGGTACTGGGCTTCATGTCCAGCCGCTTCATAGCCTCTACTGCGGTAATACTGCCCTTTTGCCACAGAGAAACCACCTGCTTGAACTCCGGGCGCTCGATAGGCTTTCTGCCTTTGTAGATGCCATTAGCCTTGGCGATGGCGATGCCCTCCCGCTGCCGCTGCAAGATGTACTCTCGCTCCAGTTCCGCCACTGCTCCAAAAATGGTGAGCATGAATTTGCCACTGGGTGTCGTCGTGTCGATGGCCTCTTTCTTGGAAACAAATTCCACCCGTTTCCTGGTCAGCTGCTCCACTAGATCCAACAGGTCCCTGGTATTTCTGGCAAAGCGGCTGATGGACTCCACGATGACCATGTCCCCCTCCCGGACGAAGGACATCATCCGTTTCAGTTCCGGGCGCTCGGTGTTCTTGCCGCTGACGTGGTCGATATATACCTGATCCACCCCCAGTTCCTTCATCAACACTTCTTGTCTGGCTGTGTTTTGGTCTGTGGTGCTGGCTCGCACATATCCGATCTTCACGCTGATCCCTCCAGTTTGCAGAAAACTCATTTTTGATTCGCATATTGGGCCGCAAGCCGCATGGCGGCTTCGGCTAACTTGGTATCATCCTCCGGGGATTCCCACTCCATGTTCTGGTCAAAGAGTCCGTCTTCCCCCATGGCATCCACCGCGATCTCCATGGCTCCATCACAGTTGTTTACAAAAATGGATATCAGGTATTCCCCTACCACGCAGCAGTAGCGCCCGGTGACATCCATGTACCAACCAGGGAAGGGAAACCTCCGGGCAAAGTCCGCCACCCTGGTATTTGTCGTTGTGTTTTTTCTCATCTCATTTTCTCCTGATACTCCCAATAGGGTCCTGTTTCCAAATGGCATGTGCCAAAATGGGAAAACCGGCCCTATTGGGATACTTTTTTGCTCTCCCACTGGGGTATACCCTATTGGCATGGGTTTAGCAAGTTCCATAGCCGCACAGGATTTCCTGCACACAGCTTTGCCGCAGGTGGGGGTCAAACAGCAGTTCCTCCAAATCGAAGGCGTCATAGCCCGCGTCCACCAGCAGCCGCAGTTCCCGCTCAGGCACCCCGCGGCTCAGTCCATAGTTCACCACCTCATCCAGATAGTCTGATTCCTCTTCTTTTTCGGGGGCCGTGGGCCAGTACCAGTCCGCCAGGCCGTAATAGCGGCAGTAGTCCCTCATACAGAGTTTGGTGTCATCAAATCTGGACAGGGAGCGTTTCCCCCGGGTGTCGATCTTCAGGATGTCCCCCTGGTGGACGGCAATTTCCGCTTTTAGCTCCTGAGACAGCTTCAGCTTGTCCAAGGCATTATCCAAAATCTCTTTTGTAGAAGCGTAAAGGTAGATACCCAGGTTTGGGAACAGGTAGAGGGCCAGGGGATTGTTTCCCTTAATAAGGTAGAGGTTGTTGCTGGCATCCAGCACCGTGATGGTAAAGGAGCCATTCAGGGCCTCCGCCACCTGTTTCAGGCTCTTGAATGAGAGGCTGCCATATTGTTCGATCAGCTGAACGGCCACATAGCTGTCCGTCTCGATTTTCGTGTGGGGCAGCTTACAGGCTTTTTTCAGCTCGAAATCATTGAACAGCACCCCATTGTGGGCCAGGGCAAAGGGAAGCTGGCCAGCTTTCCCCCAAAAAGGGTGGTTGTTGTAGTTCTTCTTTTCACTGCCCTGGGTGGTCATCCGGGTATGGCCCATGAGGTATCGGGACTCGGGTGCAATTTGCCAGCGCATCTTATGGGCCGGCCTGGGGGCCTTCTGGATTTGGATGGAGTGGTTTTGCACATAGGCTACTCCGGTGGCGTCAGTGCCCCGTGATTCTGCCGCTTTACTCAGTGCCTTGAAGATCATCAGCCGTTCAGAAGGCGTCAGCTTGCCCTCAAAGTCCAACAGTCCAAATACCGCGCACATGTTTACACCTCCTCGCCCACGGCCACCGGTTCGTTCACATAGAGCCGCCGCTCTTTCAAGTACTGGACCAGTTCGGGTTGGGTGCAGCTGGCCACGAAGTCGCTCCAGGTCAGGTCCTGGACCTCCTGATCAGACAAATAAAGCGCCACATCACAGATGCGGTCCACCATCTGCAATGTGGCAATCATCGTGTTCCACTTCAAAGTACCCCGGAACATCCGGAACTCAATGGTCTGGGGATTGGTGAGGTTGACGCACTTGTACCTCTCAAACTCATGGCGCTTGGCGTGGTCTAAAACAGCTTTAGGGTCGTCCTTTCTCCCATACCGGGCTGCCCATTGCTCCATTTGGGATCTGGTGCGCCGGGAGAACCGGAGCAGTTCGTTCCAGTGGTTCTCCACGAAGAACAGGATGCGGGCAATCACTTCCTCCTGCTCCATTACAGTTTCCCCAAAGGCATCACGGTTGACATGGACATGGAGGCCGCAGGTATGTGCCTGGTGGCTGAGATAGTCCATGCGGATGGCTTCTTGAAGAATCAATCTCCAGGGCATCTCCTGTTGATGAAAGTCCAGGGTCATGGGGTGGGACACCAACTCCAGCCCATCATCCAGGGAGCCATCATGCTTGATGTACAGCAACTCCTGGCCACTGGTGTTGGCTGCACTCAATAGTTGATTGGCTTTATCGGTTCGCTCACCGCCCCCATCCAACTCCAGTTCTACCCCGAAGAAGCGGTCTCCCTCCCCATAGAAGATGGGTTCGGGCTTGTAGTAGTAGCTTTGGATGACGCCGTCTGAGGAGCGGGAGAAGTAGCATCTCTCACAGTAACCCTCATCATCATTGCTGTTGAGATAGTGGAGCCGGTCCACATGAATCAGCTGGCCGCAGTCGCAGCAGTAGGTATAGTCTTCCCGGCACTGGCTGCACAGGTGGATGCCGCAGTCCCCCAGATCTCCGCTTCTCCAGATGCGCTCCCCGCATTCATCACACAGGACGGTGTGTTCATTCCGGCAGGTGATACAGAGGTTCTGACCGTCGAAGGTGCGAAGCTGGGAGATGGGGTGCTCCTGGTGGCAGCAGTCGCAGAGGAAGGTGTCTCTCATTTGGAGTCACCTCCCAGAAAATACTCTACAGCAGAGAACCGCCTGGTGTACCGTTCCAGCTGTTCCTCGGTCAGGCTCTCGAAGTGGTCTGAATCGGGAGGGGCTGAGCACAAGAAGAAGGGGCCGGCGATGATGTCGTAAATCTCCCCGGCCTCTGGGCTTCTCAGCGCCCGGTTCAGGGGCAGGCCCAGCAGCTTGCCCTCCTCGTGGCAGATGAGGGTCACAGGTTCCTCAAAGGGATAGACGGCTTGGATGGGGCCGCCTACCAGCTGCTGCATGGACTTCAGGGATGGTGTGATCTCTAAGGGACGGGGGACTTTGCCAGGTTCAACGAGCAGGATTTTCATAGTCATGACCTCCGAAAATGAAGATAACCGCCCAGGATTATCCTGAGCGGCTTCATGACTATGATATATAACCATGTCTTCAGTGTTTTACAAATTCCTTTGCAGATACAGAAACCATTTCTTGTGGACCTCATCGGAGTCCTCATGAACTCCTTATTATCGTCTCATTTAAATTGTGTGAACAAAAGATAGACCGAAGATAAATCTGCAAGTGAATGAGGGGGTGGAGTCTGAGGAGGGGGACGTGGACCGCAAAGCGGTCCGGCACTGAAAGCGGCCCCCTCCTCAGATAAGAGAGTAAAGAAAAAGGAGGGGGACCGAATGAGGGACCGTGACTGCCTGCGGCAGTCCCAGTCCTGTCCCCCTCCTTTAGATCCTCCCCCTCAAAGCCGTTCCAGTTCCAATGTTCCAGATAAATATAGTTTGCTGTGGGGGAATAGTAAAGACAAAGAAGGCTTATTAGGGATTCAAAAGATAGAGTTTGAGCCCGGAACGCTGGAACTGGAACAGAATCTTAGTCAAATACTGTGTTCTGGTCAGCAACATCGACAGGAAAGGTTATTGGAGGAGAAGTGTCACGCTTTATTTGTGGGCAGTAAAAATTGATGGCCGATAGAAATGTGCGCTGGGCAGCAAAATTAAGAGCGCTGGTTATAGCTTTTATCCTTTGCTTCTCCAGACGATCAGAGGCGGCTTGTTTGTGCTCCTTGAATGTCTCTGACAAGGGCCGGTAATGTTCTAAAGGTATCAGCCGGAAAAGCAGAAGATCTTCACGACAGAATCTCCCATCACAAAAGAAACTGCGATCTGTTGCCGAAAAAACCTGCTGCGCCGAAGGTAACGTCTCAAAAACACTCCACAGAAAATACTCCTCCAAAATTGGAAGGCCGAATGTATTTAGATGATCAATATACTGGTTGCCCCACTTCAGTATTTTATTTCCAAAATCGACATTTTCTATTTTGGATACTCGCCAGGAAATGACATCATCGATGAACTGAATGAACGCAGCATGAGAAATAGGGGTGTGTACTCTCGAGGCCATTGCCAGCAAAGTAAGGTAGCTTTCAATATTTGTGGGGACAATCTCTCCTGGAGGGTGCCTAAACAGACAATTTAGAATGTTTGCTAACGCATGACCATGATAGTTGGATTCAAGCAAATAGCTATTAAACAACAGCTGAAGTTCTTGACTAATCATAATGTCATGATCGCAAAGCTTGTCCTTTGGCAAATAAGATTGTTCAGGAAGCGGGACAACATCAAAAAGGTTTCTTGCTTCCCAAGGCAGGGCTGTAAATGGGGATGAAAGGGGCTTTAAGGGATACCCACTGACCTCATACATAATAGTTTCCCTTTTCTCAGGATCCTCTGTACGGGCGTGGGCTATAGTAACACTTCTGCGTTCTGGTTCTTCTGGCGAAGATACAGCTTCCCGTAATTCTAAAAGCAGGGGTGGCTCCGTGCTTTCAGAGGCAGGCCAATATGAGGTGTATACAAAGCAAGTTTTTCGGGGTTCCTGCTTAACAAGCAAAGGAATGTAATCGTTTTTTGTAAGAAATGATGTCAATTTTTCAGCCAATGTCACCTCCGGTTGTCTTTTTTTATTCGCCATAAATGACACAAAATAAAACGTCTCAAACGGAGTTCTGCAGATCTCATAGGGCCCTTTTAGTGTCCTCATTTTAGCAGAAGCAAAGGAAAATGCCCAATTGGGGGGAAGTAGTGCATCATCAGGATGAAAAGATAGCGGCGGCAACACTTGATCATCCAGACGGTCCTGACAAAATTTTAGGGTGGCACGTACGTCTTGGATCCAGTCCTGATATGATTTCGCCATATTGCTGCAAAAAGTGCTTCTGCTTTCTGTATTACTATAAATTGCTTCAGCGTGATTTTCAGAGGAAGCTTGCCCCATGTATGTATAGTCAAACAGGATATTTGAGTAGTCCCTGATATTTTTGGGCTGCAAGTTGTCACAGTAAAAATGATAGGCAAACGATGTAACTAAATGATCCACCATTGCTTTTCGCAAATGGAGATTGGCCTTTTCTTCGATCTCTTTTGGAGAGAATTCATCTGGCGCTGACTGCGGCAGCAAATATTCCCAACACGCGTTCACACAGTTGACGGCAATCTGTTCAATGGTCACATCTTCCTGCCCAACAGAAGGGGTCAAGTCATAAGATGTTTTTAATTTGTCCCAAGCCGTTTGATGCCGCTCCTTAATCAAAATCCACGATAAATCCGAAAACGGGAAGTAATGCTTGCAAAATTTTTTTATTATAATCCATTCCTCCTGATCTGTCAAGAGTGTCCTGCACGCAAGTAAACCGCATCTGATACTTATGACTTTTTGCTCTGGTGGGTTTATCATAGAGACACGCCGGCAAGCAATACCAGACGGGCTCCACCCGGGGGGATGTCCAAATTTTCAGGAGGTGCTCTGAATGAAGTGCCCCAAAAAAGTTAGACAATATTTTTGAAGAAATAAATCAAGCAACCG
>ERZ779866.1245-NODE-1245-length-26370-cov-3.448109_pt1 | contig 26370 bp, 21 predicted proteins | sample MGYA00511248_ERZ779866 | MGnify/ENA primary metagenome ERZ779866 (study PRJEB29588, sample SAMEA2155758) | human gut metagenome | biome: human gut; feature: human-associated habitat; material: faeces | place: Denmark | collected 2008/2010 ... | reverse complement strand
CGCCGCCATTATCATCAGGGGCAGCGACAAGGCTTTTGCCGCCGGAATCGATTTGCGCGAGCTTCAGGCCAAGGTCAGCGACAACGCCATTGAGGCTTTGGACGACACTTATAAATATTTCCGCAAAATCGACGAATGCCGCAAACCCATTATTGCCGCGGTGGCCGGTTATGCCTTGGGAATCGGCTGTGAACTCGCATTGTCCTGCGACATCATACTGGCCGCCGACAACGCACGCTTCGGACAGCCGGAAATCAGCCTCGGCGTCATCCCCGGTTTCGGCTCGACGCAGCGTTTGTGCAAAACCATCGGCAAATCAAAAACCATGGAAATGATTTTGACCGGACGCGCGCTTAACGCCGAAGAAGCGGTTGCCTGCGGCATTGCCAGTCGGATTGTCGCCCTGCCCGACTTGTTTGAGGAGTGTATTAAAACCGCAAACAGAATCGCCGCGCTGCCGAAATATGCCGTCGAGCTGGCCAAAGACGCTATCAAACAGTCTTTCAACAGCAGCCTGGAATCCGGAATCGCCTATGAAAACAAGAACTGCAAAATTTGTCTGGGCGCAAAAGGCTTTAAAGAATCGCTTGACCGCTTTATCGAAAAACGCAACAAATAACAAATATTTAGGCAAATTTTCAAAAATAGCTATTGACTAAGCCGGGGTTTAGAGTTTATAAAGCATTACAAATTTTATATTGTTTTAACTTTTTTTGAAGAACAGGATAATAAAAATGGCCAATCATAAGTCGGCAAAAACCAGAATCAACAGAAACAACAAAAGAGCTGTAATCAACGGCGCACGCCGCAGCAGAGTTCGCACTTTCGTAAAAAAAGTAGAAGCCTTAATCAATGAAAAGAACAAAGAACAGGCTTTGGAAGCTTTCAAAGTTGCAGAATCCGAACTGATGATCGCAGTCCGCAAAGGTGTTTATGCTCTTAACACGGCTGCCCGTACCGTTTCTCGTCTGTCTAAGAAAATTAAAGCTCTTTAATCTTTAATTTCAGACGGTAAAATTCAACACAAACCTGATGCCTCTTTGGTGTAAAGCGAGGTATTTCGGTTTGTGTTTTTTTATGCGCAAATCAAGAGAATCTGCGCGACTCTGTAGAAAAAGGGTGTCAAGAAATATAATTGCGATGTTCTTAGAATGTTCTGTTGTAATTATTTTTTTTGCCTTTAATATTCGAATCACTTTTTGAGAACAAGACAAGTTTGAAAAAGCGGCGGAAGAAGCCTTGGGGAAAATCGGTTTCTTCGGCCGGCCGGAAAGGGAGCAATTTAATTCCCGGCGGGAACAAGTCTGACAAACAAAAGTTGAACCGTTAAAAACAGTTCTTTTATTATATAATTAATTATGTAGGTCGCAGAGAAGGCTGCCTGACTTCAGAAGCCGGACGGCGGCAGGGGATCGGAAGGACGAAATTGTGTTTTAAGAATCCGAAAGATCCGCAATTATACAAGTGAAGAAATGTTATTAATTTTTGAGTAATTAATATAAAAGAAAATGGATGGGGAGATAAGATGGCTGAAGAAGCAATAATAAACGACAGTTCTGTTCAGGATCAATGGGGACAGATTTGCAGCCAATTGAAAATCGAGGTCGGCGAGACGGCTTTTGACAGCTGGTTAAAACCGCTTACTTTAGGTTCCTTTAACGACGGCGTCATGAATATTTGCGTGCCGACGCGTTTTATGCGGAACTGGGTCATCACTCACTACAGCGAGAGAATCCATAAAATCTGGGAGAAAAAGAATCCCGAAATCAAAAGCGTCAACTTTATCGTTCAGGCCGTTAACGACGACGCCAAAGGACTTTACAGCCCGACTTGCCGTTCCTTATTGAAAAAAATCACTTCAACGCCGGCGCCTCAGAATATTTACCAGTCCGGCGCCAGTTCTCTGGCCGTCAACGCCAACGAAACCTTTTCCAACAACGACCCGTTGTCGGTTCCTTTGAACCCTCAGTATACTTTTGAAAACTTTGTGGTCGGCAAAACCAACGAGTTTGCCTATGCCGCAGCCCGCAAAGTTGCAGAATCGCGCAACGTTTCCTTTAATCCGCTGTTTTTGTATTCAGGCGTCGGCCTGGGCAAAACCCATCTGATGCACGCCATTGCCTGGCACATCAAACAGCAGGATCCCAGCCGCAATATCGTCTATTTGTCAGCCGAAAAATTCATGTACAAATTCGTACGGGCTCTGCGCTACAAAGACACCACCGCCTTTAAGGAACAATTCCGCTCCGTTGACGTTCTGATGGTTGACGACGTTCAGTTTATGGGCGGCAAAGACACTACTCAGGAAGAGTTTTTCTACACATTCAATTCCCTGATTGAAGAAGGCCGTCAGATTATCATTTCCGCCGACAAGTCACCTTCCGATCTGGAAGGAATCGAAAGCCGCCTTAAATCACGCCTCGGCTGCGGTTTGGTTGCCGACATTCATCCAACGGATTTTGACCTGCGCATCGGCATTCTTGAAAACAAGGCCCGTCAGCTCGGCGTTGAACTGCCGGCCAAAGTAGCTGAATTTCTGGCTCAGAAAATCAGCTCCAACATTCGCGAACTTGAAGGTGCCCTGCGCCGGGTCATTGCCCATTCGCAGCTGCTTTCCGACAAGGAAATTACGCTGGATATGACTCAGGACGTATTGAAAGATATGCTTCGCTCTTATGACAAACGCACCACGATTGACGAGATTCAGAAAAAAGTGGCGGAGCATTTCAATATTTCAGTCAAAGAGATGCAGTCTTCGCGCCGCGCCCGCACCGTGGCCAGACCGCGTCAGATTGCCATGTATCTGGCCAAACAGCTGACATCACGTTCACTGCCGGAAATCGGCCGCAAATTTGACCGTGACCACACGACTGTCATGCATGCCGTCCGCAAGGTCGAAGAACTGATTATTGAGGATACGACCCTGGCCGAAGACGTAGACGCGCTGAGGAGAGTTCTGGAAGCCTAGAAACAGACGTCAAGGCCTTAATTTTACAAAGGTTAAAGGCAAAAAAACTGTTGACGAATCGTCGTTTTATCTTCTGATTTAGCAAAACTATGCTAAAATTCGGGAAAAAGATAAAACGACGGTTCGTTTTTTTAGTTTAATTTTTTATGGACAAAGATATGAAGTTTACAATTGAACGTGCAAAACTCTTGAAAACTCTGAGCCATGTTCAGAGCATCGTTGAGAAAAGAAACACCATTCCGGTATTGTCTAACGTCAGAATCGAAGCGCTCGGCGACGGCATCAGCTTCAAGGCAACGGACATGGATACGGAAATCACCGAAATTGCCGATGCAAAAATTGCCGAAACCGGTGCAACCACAGCTCCGGCACATATGTTGTATGACATTGTCCGCAAGCTTTCCGACGGTTCGGAAGTTGAAATCACTTTTCCTGACGAAAAAGGACAGCTGACGATTGCTTCGGGACGTTCCAAATTTTCTCTTTCCACCATCGGCGTGGAGGATTTTCCGGTTATTTCGGGTGACAAGCTGCCGATTAACTTTACCATGGAAAAAGACGAGCTCAAGGATGTTATCGACCGGACCAAATTTGCCGTATCTACCGAAGAAACCCGCTATTATCTAAACGGCGTTTACATGCACGCCAAAAAAGAAGGCGAAGCAAAGGTTCTGCGCGTTGTTGCTACCGATGGACACCGTCTGGCCTGCGTCGAGACGCCGCTGCCCAAAGGTGCGGAAGATCTGGCCGGCGTCATTGTTCCGAGAAAGACGATCACCGAAATCCGTAAACTGCTGGACGATAACAACGCCGACCACATTACGGTTTCAATGTCTGACAACAAAGTCCGCTTTGCCTTTGAAGACGTTACGCTGACATCCAAACTGATTGACGGAACTTATCCGGACTATGAGCGTGTTATTCCGACCGATAACGACAAGAACCTCGAAATCGGCGTTAAAGAACTGTCTTCCGCCGTTGACCGTGTTTCGGTCGTGGCAGAGAGAACCCGCGCCATCAAAATGATTACCGGCACCGCCAAGGTTACCATTACCACCTCCAGCCCCGATCTCGGTTCGGCTCAGGAAGAACTGGAAGCCAAATATGAAGGCGAATCGGTTGAAATCGGTTATAACTTCCGTTATCTGCTGGATATTCTTAACGAAGTAAAAGGAGATTCCGTCCGCATTTCCTTTGCCGACGCGTCTTCTCCGTCCGTTATTCACGATACGACGGACTCCAGCGCAATTTACGTATTAATGCCAATGAGGGTCTAAAGCGGCAAAATGGACAATCTGGCCTTAAAACTGCAGGTTAACAACAGTATAAAGTCAGGCGTTACGCGCCTGACTTTAACTGATTTCAGGAACTATCAGTTTTTGCGCATAAACGCGGAACTGTGCCCGATTGTCATTACCGGTGAAAACGGTACCGGAAAAACCAATATTCTGGAAGCAATATCCTTTTTAACGCCCGGACGAGGTTTGCGCGGCGCCAGACTGGCTGACATTCGCCGCATTGCTCCGGCACTGGTCAGCGACGAATATGCGCCGACGGAAATTTCCAATACCAGCTGGGCGATATCTTCAACCGTTCAGAAAGGCGACGAAGAATTTGAAATCGGAACCGCGGTCGAAAAATCAATCCGAGAAACAAACGAGGACGACATCCGCAGTTTTGAACGCAGAATCGTCAAAATCGACGGCAGCAAAACAGCTTCCCAGTCAGAACTCGGAAAATATATTTCCGCCGTGTGGCTCACGCCGCAGATGGACCGGCTTTTCCGCGGCGGATCTCAACCGCGCCGCAGTTTTCTGGATCGGCTGGTTTATGCGTTTGACGTGGAACATGCCAAGCGCACGGCTAATTTTGAGCATTTGTACAAAGAGTGGTATCAGCTTTTGAAATCCGGCTCTCAAGACAATCACTGGCTGCTGCCGCTGGAAGAAAACATGGCTTCGCTCGGCGTAGCAATTGCGGCGGCCAGACGCGAACAGATTGCCAAGCTCAACACCTTTATCGAACACGAGCCTGACGACGTGTTCCCGAGCGTTATGCTGGAACTGGACGGAAGCATTGAAAAAATGCTTGATAAAATGCCGGCCGTCGAAGTTGAAGATTTTTACAAAAACCGCCTTAAAGAGCAGCGGAAAAACGTTTTGTATAATGACAACGTAGACGGCGTCAACCGAACGGACTTTAAGGTTTATTACCGCAAAAAAAGAATGCCGGCAGAGCTGTGTTCCACCGGCGAACAAAAATCGCTGCTGGTCAGCATTATTCTGGCACAGACCAAATCGCAGACGCTGCATCAGGGATTTGCGCCGGTCATGCTGTTGGACGAAGTCGTAGCGCATTTGGACGATATCAAACGCGAGGCGCTGATTGAAAAAATACGCGGCCTGAACGTTCAGGCCTGGATTACGTCAACCAATCCCGAACTTTTCTCCTCTTTGAAAAACGAAGCTTTGTTCTTTAGAATAAAAAACAACAGAATCGAACCGCAGGCAATCTCATAATGCCCGGGAAGGCGCGGATGCGCCGGATGCCACACCGACAAAACCGCCGGCCTGCATATTATACAGCCGATAGTAAATGCCTTTTTTGCGCAAAAGAGCCGCATGAGAACCCTGCTCGACAATCCGCCCTTTGTCAAAGACCAAAATCCGATCCATTTCACGCAGGGTGGACAGACGGTGAGCAATGGCGATGACGGTTTTGTTCTTCATCAGATTGTTCAGAGATTTTTGAATATGTTTTTCACTCCGGCTGTCCAGCGCGGAAGTCGCTTCGTCAAAAATCAGAATCGGCGCGTTTTTCAAAATGGCGCGGGCAATGGCAATACGCTGGCGCTCCCCTCCGGACAAAACCACGCCCCGCTCGCCGACTTTGGTTTGATAACCGTCGGGAAAACTTTTAATAAACTCATCCGCCGCCGCTTTTTTTGCCGCTTTGACAACATCTTCATCAGCGGCGCCGGTTTTGCCGTAACGAATGTTTTCCATCAGCGTGCGATTAAACAGGCACACGTCCTGCGGAATGGCGGCAATATTCTTATGCAGGGAATCCTGAGCTAAATCGCGGACATCAACGCCGTTGATTTTCACCGCGCCGCCGTTAACATCAAAATAGCGCGCAATCAGTTTGATGAAGGTCGATTTGCCGGAACCCGAAGCACCGACCAGACCGATTTTTTCTCCGGCCTTTATTTCAAGATTCAAACCGCGAAAAAGCTTCTTTTTGCCGACATAGGCGAAGTCAACATTTTCAAAACTGACAGAGGCCTTTTTGAACCTGGGTTTCAGGGCATTAGGACGGTCTTTGATTTCGGGTTCGACGGCCAGGGTTTCCAACGCGGAATTAATACGTCCGAAAATCCGCAGAATATTATTATAAACCCAGGTGATGTTAAATATCGTACCGCTCATGGTCATGAACAGGCCGTTTACGAAAATAAACTCGGTAGACGTCAGATGCCGACCGCGGAACAGCCATGCGGCATAAAGCATAAACAGCGCGAAAGAAACAACGACCGCCGCATGCTGAACCAAAACGACCAGCGCGCGACCGTATTCTTCCCGGCTTTCGGCATTGCGGAGCAGGCGCAGGGCCTTCAAGAGATTAAGCCGTTCAAAACGAAAATTGGCAAAACTTTTGATTTCGCTGTAATTGGCAAGAGAATCCACAATCATGCCGTTGGCGCGGCTTTGTTCGGTGCCGGAAGCTTTTGACCAGTCATGCACTTTTCGTCCGAGGACAAAACCCAGCCCCGCCACGGAAAGCGCCCATAATGCGAAAACAGGCGTAAGCCACAAACTGACCGAACTCAAAATTACCAGACCGATTAAGACGTAAAAAACGGCGTAGCTGCTGTCTATGCAATGCCGGATAAGCTCGGTAACGCCGCTTTGAAGCTGCTGAACTTTATTGGATATGTTTCCGGACATTTCTTCGGAAAAATAAGCAATCGAATGCCGGTTGACATAGTCAAAGACGTCTCTGATTACGATGGTGCGCAGGCGCGGCGTGACTTTGGCGCCCAGAACAAAACCCAGATTGGGAACGGCCGTTCCCAAAAACTGCAACATAAAAGCGCCGAAAATGCAGGCCAGTATATTCTGCCAGGCATCCGCCGTATCCTGATAGCCCGAAACGGCCTCATAGAGCCGGGCCAGATAATAGGGCACAAACTGCCGGCAGATTTGTCCGGCGATCAGCAGACCCAGCATACCCAAAAGAAACCACTTGAAAATCTTTACATAATGCCAGACGAACTTTGCCGCGTTTTTTTCCATTTAATAATGCTTCTTGTTAACTCAAAATTGACACAATACAGATATTGTAATATCATATTTTTAATATTTACTCAAGGCGTAAGGTAAACATCTCATGGAAACACAATATTACACTCTTATCGAAAAGCAGGATTTTTACGAAATCATTGAAAACAAATACGGCGAACTGGCCATTTTCATTGACGCGCGCGACGGAGCTCCGGTTAATCCGGTATTGCAGTTCGACGGCAAAAAAACCGCTTTGCTTAAAAGAGACGACCGCCTGTCGGTCAAGCTTGACGACATTGACGACGAAACCAAAGGCCCGCTGGCGGAAGCCGAGTTTTTAATGATTGTGGAACTGAAGGGCAAAATGGTGGAAAGAGCCTATGCGGTTCCGGTGGAAAATGTTGAAGAAATCGAGCCGGTCGGGCGGCAGACCCGTGCCGACGAATATGTCCGTGCCAAAACCAAAGATGAAATTCTGGCCAAATTCGGCGTCGTGAAGTCTTGGGTCAGCGGTTCGGAAAACAACAAATAAGGAACAAAAAATGATTGGTTTGGTTTTGGTTACCCACGGTAATCTGGCGTTGGAATTTATTTCGGCAATGCAGCATGTTGTCGGCAAACAAGATCAGGTTGAAGCCGTATGCATCGGTCCCGAAGACGATATGGAAGAACGCCGTGCCGAAATTCTCGACAAGGTGGAGAAATGCGATTCAGGCAGCGGGGTCGTGGTGTTGACGGATATGTTCGGCGGCACGCCTTCCAATCTGGCCATTTCAATTATGTCGCGCGCCAATGTTGAAATTCTGGCCGGCGTCAATTTGCCGATGCTGATTAAAATTGCGTCGCTGCGCAAAGAAAAATCTTTAAAAGACACGGTGGAAGGCGCGCAGGAAGCCGGCAAAAAATATATTAACGTCGCATCACAACTATTGGGAATGTAGCCATGACTGAAGAAAAACTTTCCGCCGAACTGACCATTCAAAACAAAAAGGGGCTGCATGCCCGGGCCGCGGCAGCGTTTGTAAAAACCATCGCTCCGTTTGACTGCGAAATAGAAGTCGAGCGAATCGGACAAACCGTCAGCGGTACGTCTATCATGGGGCTGATGATGCTGGCCGCAGCCAAAGATACCACCATCAAAGTTTCGGCCAGCGGCAATCAAGCCAAAGAAGCTTTGGAGGCGGTTGTTGCCCTGGTCAACAATAAATTCGGCGAAGAGTAATTTTCCCGATGAAGGCCAAGGCACCGCGCAACCGCACCATTGAACTGGACAACAAACAAATCGCTCTTTATGCCAAAAGGGCGATTAAACTTTCGGTTCCGGTTGAAGCGGAGGCGGTAACGGACAAGATAATCCTGCAAGATTCACTCAAAGCCATGAATTATCTGCCCGAGGCCTGCGTTGATCTGATGATTGCGGATCCGCCTTATAACCTGACCAAAAATTTTGCCGGCACAACGTTTAAGGAAATGGCGCTCAAAGAATATCAAAAATGGCTGGACAGGTGGCTGAAGAAAACCGTGCGCATTCTGAAACCGAACGCCAGCATTTACATCTGCTCCGACTGGAAAACCTCCATTGCCATTCCTGAGATCGCCGGAAAATATTTTGTTTTGCAAAACCGGATTTCATGGGAGAGGGAAAAAGGACGCGGTTCCAAAAACAACTGGAAAAACTGTTTGGAAGACATCTGGTTTTTCACAAAGTCGGACACATATACTTTCAACCTTGACGCGGTTAAGATTCAACGGCCGGTCATTGCTCCGTACCGCGACGAGAAAGGGCTTCCCAAAGACTGGATTGACGAGGGAAAAAGCAAATTCCGCTACACGCATCCGTCCAACATCTGGACCGACATATCCATTCCGTTTTGGTCTATGCCCGAAAACACGCCGCATCCGACCCAAAAGCCCGAAAAACTGATTGCCAAGCTGATTCTGGCTTCCAGCAACGAAGGCGACGTCGTTTTCGATCCGTTTCTCGGTTCCGGCACGACCGCGGTTGCCGCCAAAAAGCTCGGCCGCCGCTATATCGGCATCGAACGGGAAAAAGAATATGCGGCCTTGGCGGAAAAACGTCTGGAGATGGCTGATGAAAACAAGGAAATCCAAGGTTTTGAAAACGGGATATTCAAGGCTCGCAATCAGGTGTAAGCCGATATGGCTTTAAGTTTTATCTAGCACAAAGTTCTATTGTCACAGGCTGAACGGCTGCTTAAATCTGTTTGGCGGCATGAGAAAAATCATGCTGAAATTTTTCAATTTTTTAGGAGAAACAAAATGTCTTGCAAAACAAATATGATGAAATCGGCCAGTTCTTCCGACGAAAAATCTTCTAACTCCAAAGAAACCTCTTCCAACTCCAGCTCCAACTCTGCAAAATCGAGCTGCGGCTGCGGCAAGAAATAAACTTTCGTAAAAAAATCCGTCCCTTCTCTGTTTTTAAGCGGAGAAGGGATTATTTTATTTTGGCCTTTATTATTTAATTTATTCGTCTATATTAGATTTTGATTGGATTTATCTTGCAAGGGTTAAAACGATGAAAAAACTGCTGAGTCTGGTTACGGCACTGATGTGTCTGTCCGCACAGGTTCGGGCGCAGGCGCCGGACGCCCAAAAAGTCAAAGAAATAGAAGACTATCTTAACAACATTAAGACCATTCAGGCCGATTTTGTTCAAACCGCCAGCAACGGCAGCATGGCCGAAGGAAAAATCTATATTGCCAAGCCCAATAAAATCCGCATGGAATATGACGACCCCACTTCGGTTCTGATTGTCGGAGACGGCAGTTTTATCGTTTATAACGACAAAGAGCTTGATCAGGTTACGCATATTGACTACGACGATATTCCGGCTACGCTGATTTTGGCCAACGATATCAAAATCGACGGAAAAAACCTGAAGATTACCGATTATTACCAAGATGCCGGCAGCACGACCCTGACGTTGGAATATCCTCAAAAACCCGATATCAGCCCGATTACGCTGACTTTTGAAAACGAACCTTTGGATCTGAAACAATGGAAAGTTATCGATCCGCAGTCCGTGGAGGTGACGGTGTCTTTATACGGCGCAGTCAAAGACGCAAAACTGGACAATGACCTGTTTAAATTCAAAAAATCAAGAAACAACCCTTTGAACTACAAAAACAAAAAATAATGGAAACCTTTAAGCTTATCACCTGGAACGTCAACTCCGTACGCATTCGTCTTGAACTGCTGAAAAAGCTGATTGAGACCGAAAGCCCGGACATTGTCTGTTTGCAGGAAGTCAAGGCCAAGGAGGAAGATTTTCCGTATGATTTCGTCAGACAGACGGGATATGAAAACATCGGCCTCTACGGTATGCCCGGGTACAACGGCGTAGCCATTCTGGCAAAATGCGGCCTGAATGACGTCTGCCGTATGGACTGGGTCGGAAAAAAAGACGCGCGGCACATTAAAACCACCGTGTTTGACGATATTGAAATAAACAACATATACGTTCCGGCCGGGGGTGACATTCCCGATCCGATAGAAAATCTTTCTTTTGCGCACAAGCTGACATTCATGGATGACATATCCGAATATTATGAACAGCGCAAACAAGCTCTCAGCGGCAAAAAAATGCTGCTTTGCGGTGATTTTAACGTTGCGCCTTACGAAAACGACGTCTGGAATCACAAACAGCTTCTGAAAATCGTTTCGCATACGCCGATAGAAGTGGAACGTCTGACGCGGATGAAAAACTCGCTTGATTTTGTGGATGTGGCGCGCGAATTTTATCCGCCGACCGAAAAAATCTTCACCTGGTGGAGCTACCGCAATCCCAATTGGGCAACAAACGACAAAGGCCGGCGGCTGGATCATGTCTGGGTAACGCCTAACCTTAAAGCAAGGGTCGTTTCTTACAAAATATTAAAAGAAGCGCGTTCCTGGGAAAGGCCGTCAGACCATGTGCCGGTTGTGGTCGAAATCAAGAAAGCTTAAAAAAGGGGAGCATTTTCTCCCCTTTTTTATATTTTCAGCCGATAGCCGCCGTCTTCTGTTAAAATAAGCTGGGCTTCAGCGTCTTCGTGCTCCACTTTTTGCCGCAGACGGTAAATATGGGTTTCAATGGTATGGGTGCTGACGTCGGGACTATATCCCCAGACTTCCTGCAACAGCTCATTTTTGGTAACGATGCGGTCTTTGCATTTGTACAAATATCTGATGACAGCCACTTCCTTTTCGGTCAGCTTTATAACTTCCTTATTACGCTGATTATAAATGTCTTTTTTTATCGGCCGGACGATATAGCGGTTAAACTTGAGATAACCGGCTTCGCTGTTTTCCAGCAGGTTGATGCCGGCATGAATGCTGTTCAGAAGGTCTTCAAGGCAAAAAGGCTTGCCGATGACCGTATTTAAAACCGAATTTTCAACTTTTTCATCAGATGACTTTTGCAGCAGAATTACCGGCGTCCGCGGATGGTTTTTGCGGATTTCCGCCAGAGATGCGGTGGCTTCGTCCAAAATAATCATATCTACCATTACCGTTTCGTCGTCTTCCCGAATGACGTTGTAGTCGCCGGCATAAAGCGCTATCTGCTCCGACAAATCATCGGCAAAATCGGACCGGGACGAAAGAAACAAGATGTTCGGCATATTTACTCCTTAAAAATTCAGACTTAAACCGGCAACGAAAGCATAGCCCCGGTTGTTGTCAGCGGCGGCGGCCGTGTCTCCCTCAAAATTTACGTGAGCGGCCGTCAGATATATATCCATGTATTTATTGTATTGATAGCGGTTTGAAAAGGCAATTATTTCGTCCTGATTATCACTGTTTTCGGCAACGGATCTGAAATAAGACAAAGAAGCCTTGTATGGGCCGATTTCATAACCGAGACCGACATCCCAGGCATATCCTTCGCGATAGCCGTCAAAAAATTCCGGCGTGTTGTCCGAAACCTTTCGGTTCAGCGGCGCATCTCCGTCTTCGGCACTGGTTTTGCGCCAGCTGCCGCCCAACGTCCAATTGCCGCGGGACAAACTCAAACCGGCGGAAAATTCCTTATCGATGTCGACAAATTCGGCAAAGCCCAAAGACGTCGTCATCTCGGCAAAGCCCAAGTCAAGATGATTGTAGGCAGAGACAACATAGCCCTCCTTGTTGCGGTAGGGGGCATCTTTGTTAATCAGTCCTCGGCGGTTATAGCTGTCGGGAACATAGCTGAAACCCAGCATCGTGTTATAAAATTCCGGCGTGATATAAGTCAGTTTGGCGGCAACACCATCGGTGTTGATGGCGGTGGAATTCAGAGTTGCAAATTTTGCTTCGCGGCCGCGGCGCTTCCAGTTCGGGTTGCGGATAAAATCAACAACATCAACGTTGTTCGGCCCCAAGAGGCCCGCTTCCGGCGCACCGACATGAAACTGATAGGCCGCGTTGAAAGTCTGCCCCGCCATCAGCCGGCCAGCCGGACCATCAACAATCGCATAGACCTCCTCGCCCCATTTGCCCTGATTGTAGTCTTCAAGCTCACGATCCAAACCGAACATCAAATCTATATACAAACCGGCTTCAATTTCGTCGTCAAAAATATATTTGGCATAAGCTCCCAGCTCCGCGTCGCCGACACCGTGGTTGTGGCTGTTATAGGCGCTGAACCTTTCGGCGACGTCACTGTATCCGTACAAACCGCTTACGGAACCGGAAAAGCCGTATTCCCATTCCGACGCTCTAACCGGAGAAGCCCCTAAAACGGCTGCCAAAAGCAAAAGACAAAATTTATTTTTCATGAGCGTTACCTTTGTTTAACACTCTGCAAGTTTAGAATCACTTCTCAAGCAGAGTCAACACAATATGTTTGCAATATGGCATAGATAATCTTATAATTCGTTAAAAAAAAGGAGGCAAATGATGAAACCATTCAAATCTGGACTGGCCGTCATGCGCGCGCAGCCGCCGCATATCGGACATTTGAAACTTATCCGAAGAATGCTGGACGAATGCGAAAAAATCATCATTATCCTAGGATCGGTACAGGAACAGGGCACGGACAGAAATCCATACAGCTACATTCAGCGTAAGCAGATGCTGCAAAAAATTTATGAAAACACCGCCGAGCAGGAACGCATTAAAATTCTCGGCATTTTTGACATCAACAATCCGACCGAATGGGCCGACTTTGTCCTGGATTTCATCAAAGAAGCCGCGCCGGAAACCGAAAAACCGGACGTATATTATGCCGGCAGCGAATATGACGCACAATGGTTCCGCAAGTCTTTCCGCCACATTCAGATAGAAAACCGCGTTGACTATGACTTCCCTTACGTTTCCGGTTCCATGGTGCGGGATATGATTAAAATCGGCGATCAGCGCTGGCATAATTTTGTGCCGCAAGCTATCCACAGTATGATTGAAGAATTGTCGCAAGCTAAAAAAGGAATGGAATAATGCAGAAAACATGGGACAAACTTGTAAACGGATTAAAAAAATATTGTGACGACAACGGTTTTACGGACGTGTGCCTGGGCTTGTCAGGCGGTCTGGATTCAGCGGTCTGCGCGGTTCTGGCCGCAGACGCCTTGGGCGGAAAACACGTTCATGCCCTGATGATGAAAACGCGTTACACATCGCAATTAAGCCTTAAAATCGCGACGGAAATTGCCACAGACAACCGTCTGGATTTCAAGGAAGCCGACATTCAGCCGACAATCGACGCGCAAAAGGCGTTTCTGGCGGACCTGTTCGGCGAAGAACCGCGGAATATTGTTCTGGAAAACCTGCAAGCCCGGGAACGAGGCAAAATACTGATGGCGCTTTCCAATCAATACAATTATCTGGTGCTGGCCTGCGGCAACAAGTCCGAAGCAGCCATGGGATATTGCACGCTCTACGGGGACACCTGCGGCGGCCTGGCGCCGATTGCGGGTCTTTACAAGTCCGAAATCTTTGAACTGGCCAAATGGCGCAACGGCTTGAGCAAAGTCATGCCGGCAGAAGTAATTTCCCGCGCGCCGAGCGCAGAACTTGCTGCCGGACAGAAAGACGAAGACAGTCTGCCGCCTTACAGCCTGTTGGATAAAATTTTAAAACTTCATATCGAAGGAGCGCAGAGCGCGGCAGAAATCGCCGCGGAAGGTTATGACGCGGTTACGGTTGAACAAGTGATAAAAAGATATAAGAACCAGGCATTCAAGCGTTTGCAGCTGCCGCCGGCGCTGAAGCTTTGATTTGACGCCCGCATTGCCAACAAATAAATCCGCGGGTGAAAAATGTTTTTCGTGCTGATTAACAGATAAAAATATCTCCGAAAAACAAATGTGCTTTTCGGAGATATTTTTTTATGAATATTTAAATATCTAAGTTAACAACATTCAGGGCATTATCCTGAATGAATTCCTTACGAGGTTCTACCACGTCGCCCATCAAGGTTGAAAAGACCTCATCGGCTTCGTCCATATGGTCGATTTTAACCTGCAGCAGAGAACGGGCTTCCGGATCAAGCGTGGTTTCCCACAACTGCTCGGGGTTCATTTCTCCCAATCCTTTATAGCGCTGAATGGTAATTCCCTTTTTGCCGCCGGACATAATCGCGTCAACAAAAGTCACGGGACCGGTGATTTTTTTCTCAATGCCGCCTTTGGACATCAGCACGCTGGCTTCACCGAAGTTTTCGCGCAGCAAATCGCGCATCGTATTTAAAGTTTTGGCCTCGTTACTTTCCAGAATGCTGTTGTCAACCAGATAGTCTTCCCTGACGCTGCGCAGCGTGCGATGGAAAGAAACGGCGCCGTTGCCTAAAACATCCGCTTTCCAGCCGCGGTCATATTCGGCTTCAAGATTGTCGAGGCGAAAGACCAGCTTATCCAGCTCGGCCTTAAGCAAAGGAATGTCAGTATAGACCTTTTCGTCAAACAGACCGAAAATGGCCATCTGTTCAATAATTTTTTCGGGAATGTTTTTGCTCAAATTGGCAAGCAAAGTACTGGCCTTGCGGTTTCTTTCAACCAGGTCTATCAGATCCTGGCCGATAATCTGTTCACCGCCGGCTCTGACCAAAACCGCATCATCGCAACCGCCGCGAATCAGATAATCTTCCATTTCGCGTTCGTTTTTGATGTATATAATTGAGTTGCCTTTTTTAACTTTATACAGCGGCGGCTGGGCAATGTAGACATAGCCGCGTTCAATGAGTTCGGGCATCTGGCGGTAGAAGAAAGTCAGCAGCAAAGTACGGATATGGCTGCCGTCGACATCGGCATCGGCCATGATGATGATTTTGTGATAACGGCATTTGTCGGGATTAAAGTCATCGCGCCCGATACCGGTTCCCAGAGCGGTGATAATCGTTCCGATTTCGGCCGAATTAAGCATCTTGTCAAAACGCGCACGTTCAACATTCAAAATTTTACCGCGCAGAGGCATAATCGCCTGATTGCGGCGATGACGACCCTGTTTGGCAGAACCGCCCGCAGAATCTCCCTCGACGATGAACACTTCGGACAAGGCCGGATCTTTTTCCTGACAATCAGCCAACTTGCCCGGCAGGGAGGCAACGTCCAAAACGCCTTTGCGGCGGGTCAGTTCGCGGGCTTTGCGCGCCGCTTCGCGGGCAGTTGCCGCCTCAACGATTTTGCCGACAATAATTTTGGCTTCGTTCGGATGCTCGTCAAGCCATTCCTTGAGCTTGTCGCCGACAATGCTTTCCACGACCGGACGCACTTCGGAAGAAACCAGTTTTTCTTTGGTCTGCGACGAAAACTTCGGATCCGGAACCTTAACCGACAAAACGCAGCTCAGGCCTTCGCGCATATCATCGCCGGAAAGCTGAACCTTATCTTTTTTCAAAAGCCCGTTTTCAACCACATAGTTGTTCAACGTGCGGGTCAGCGCACCGCGGAAACCGGCCAGATGGGTACCGCCGTCTTTTTGAGGCACGTTGTTGGTAAAGCAGAGCATACTCTCGTTGTAGGCATTGGTCCACTGCAAAGCGCAGTCGACCTGAATGCCGTCTTTTTCACCGCTGATGGAGATGACTTCTTCGTGCAGCGGCGCTTTAGACTTGTTCAAATGGTTGACAAATGCCTTCAGACCGCCTTCATAGTGGAAATCAACTTCGCGGGGTTCGGCGCCGCGGCGGTCGATAAGCTTCAGATAGACACCGGAATTCAAAAAGGCTTTTTCGCGAATGGCACGTTCCAGCGTTTCAAAGCTGAACTCCGTCATGGTGAAAGTTTCCGGAGAAGGAAGGAAAGTAACTTCGGTACCGTGACGGCCTTCGGCGTCGCCGACAACTTCCAGATGACGGGTGACGTTACCGTGCGAAAACTCGGCAATATGTTCGTGACCTTCGCGCCAAATACGCAGTTTGAGCCAGACCGACAAGGCATTTACCACCGAAACGCCCACGCCGTGCAAACCGCCGGAAACTTTATAGGAGTTATTGTCAAACTTACCGCCAGAGTGAAGCTCGGTCATAATAACTTCGGCAGCCGAAACGCCTTCTTCTTTGTGCATGCCGACCGGAATGCCGCGGCCGTTGTCGCGAATGGTGGCAGAACCGTCGGGATTTAAAATAACTTCAGTCTTGTCGCAGTAACCGGCCAGAGCCTCGTCAATCGCATTATCCAAGACCTCATAAATCATATGATGCAGACCGGAACCGTCATCGGTGTCGCCGATGTACATTCCCGGGCGTTTGCGGACAGCATCCAAACCTCTTAAAACCTTAATGGAATCAGCATTATATTCGGATTCTTCTTTAAGAATTTCCTCTTGGGTCATTTCACTCATATTATTTTTTCTTCCTTCTTTTTTGATAGAAAACAACTGTTTTGAAATATACACCCGAATATCCGAATCACCAAACGATAAATCAAAGATATCAACGGATAAACGAAGATTTAACAATGTTTTTACGCAATTGAGGTCATATTGTTTGGACAAAAATATTTTATAGACAAAACAAGCTTAATGTGTTAGTCTGAAGTAAAGGTCAAACAACAGGAAACAAAAGATGAAAAATAAAATATATCTGGATTTTGAAGGCGGACTGGACGCAAAATATAAACGGTGGACCGAAGAAGCCATACATGATTTTATCTCACTGTTTCCGGAATATGAAGACCAGTTTGAGGTCGGAAAAGGCAATCTGACCCTTCATGACTATAACACTCTTGTTACCGTCGCACGACAAAATAAGGACAATAACCCGAATTTTGATTTAGCCAGCTTTGCAAAACAATTTGAGCAGCGCAGCGACGGAAGTTATCAGGTATCCGTAAACAAACAAGCCGCTTTAGCCACCAGCAACGGTGTTCTCGACATAGAAAAATGGTCACAATTGCAGCTGGAAGCCTCGGGCGGCAAATATGCACCGGCGGGGCCGACGGTCGTTGCCGTTTTGAAAGCCCCGGCTGCCGGAAACATCCGCGGCATATCCAGCGGCAGCAGTATCGGAATTTCGGCGGGAACCTGCGCAGCGCTCGGTTTGCAAGGCGCCGAACTTAAAAACTATTTCAAAGATATCATTATGCATGAACTCGGACACCGTTTTAACGCGACGCACGAAGGACGAAAAAACGTGGTCGAAAATCTGGGAACGCATTGCACCGACGCCGATTGCCTGATGTATGAATACGCTTATACGCTGAACAATTCGACGCGGCGGCGCGGCAAAAACAATCCTTTCTGCAGCGAATGCATGGCATCAATGCGCGAGTATATGCAAAACGTCATGAAATTTGAGCACAGCAATGAACAATCGTCCGTCAACCACCTGCAAGCCGTTGACATCCGCAGTCTGCCGTTGTTCAAAGACATCAGCGAAGGTGAGTTAATCGCCCTTGACAACTATATGCGTATTCTTGAGGAAAACAACATTCAAAGATCTCCGCAAGAACAACTTTTGGATATGATAAGCATTTTTGCTTCCGCCCGCGGCGGACACAACCTTTCTTCAGACAAAGAAGACAACGTTATCGGCGAAGACAAGTTTTTGCTGGCAACAGCCAAAACCGACTGGAACGACGCGGCGCAGCTTTCAATCCTGCAGGGCAAAATCTATTCATTCAAAAGATACGTTGCTTACAAACCGCCATTTAAAATCGAAGACATGGAAAGTCCGACGCCCGCGGTCGAAGCGGTTGAAAAGGCACAGCTCAATCAGGGCAATCTGGCCAGAGTTTCCGACGAGGGGTATTGGATCCGCAAATACGGCCAGGGTTATTTTGACAACATCAAGGCCAATCCGCAAAAAGAACTCCATCGCTTTATCTTAAACGTCAATCCCAGCGAAGACCTGTTTCAAAAACTTGATGATTTTGCAGTTAAATTCGGCTGTCAATACAAGTTTCCGCATTTGCTTTCCTGGAACGGACGCATTGACCCGGTCGTCATTTACACTTCCGACGACCGAATTGCCGAGCAGCAAAAAGAACTGGTAAAGATTGCCGCGCCTTATGTCCGCCGCGAAAGAATGACCAACGGACTGGACGGCACCCGAATTGCCGACGGTATTTTTATGGCCAAGGAACGCGACAAATCTGACATTCTGGCTCTGGCCCAAAAAGCCGAACCCAGACTTCCGAAACTGGCTGCAAAACTGCGGCAGGAAGCTCAGGATTTGAGAAATAATCCGCTCAGTCTGGGAGAATTTTTGGCTTATGAAGCCATTGTTGCCAATATAAATTCTCTTCCGTCACAAAATCATGTTGTTTCCCTTCCCGAATTTAACTTTGAAAATCCGGGAAGGCGCGAGATTTTTCATATTTATAATCGCCTCAAAAAACAAAACGCACCCATGGCTCAAAAACTGGACAAGCTGTGTGACAAACATAATTCAGACTGGCCCAAAATAGCCGCTGATCCCCAGTTCAAACAGATAAAGGCCGAATTTGAAAAAACGCAGCCGCAGAAAAAAACGCCCGAAAATGTTCACATCAGCAACGAACCGTTGAGCGAAACCGCTCAGGACAAAAGCTTTAAAAAAGCGCTGCGCGAAGTTTTTCAGCCGGCGGCTCAAAAAGAAGGCTCGACTTATGTTGAAGACATCAAAGCCCAAAACTATCAGGCGCGAATCGAACATACCGACGGAAGCGTCGATCATATCGAAGCTTCAAGCGCCGTCAACATATCGCTGACATCGGCAGACAAAGACGGCAACCCGCAGGTGCCCGGCATGGAAAGATTTCGCAATATCGTCGAATATGCCCAAAAGCAGAACCGGGCCATTACGTTTGGCGACATCCGTTCCCCCGAATTTAAGGCACGGCTGATGATTGCGTGTCTGGAGGCCAACCCCCCGGTCAAAATGAAAGGCGCTCCGGCCGCGGACAAGACCTTTGTCGACAGTCTGGGCGACGATTTGAAAAAACAGCTGCACCGAGCCATGCTTGCCGCCAAACGCCGGCAACAGCCGCAGCAGCCCAAAACCGAAGAAGAAACGACGGCTGCGCCGCAAAACGACTATGAAAAGAGCCGCGAAACCCGTAAAAACATTTTGGAAAACAAAGAAAAGCTCGGAAAAATAAGCAAAATTGAAAAGGCGGAACTTGAAGATATCAGAGCTATCATTTTGAACCGAATCGAGTTCAACAAAGCGGCAAAAAAATACGGAGACGAAAATGATCCCCGTTTTGCCGAACACAAACAAAAAAGCGGCTTTGGAATCGAAAACTATTACTATTCTTCTAAAGCAAAACGCGTTTGCGCCGACTGGAAACTGCATCTCGACGTGGTGCCGAACCGCGGACATCCGACCACTAAAGCGGTTTCCGAATTTTTAGAAAAGCTGGATATTGAACATAAAATTGCCCACGGTGGCGAAAACGGCAAAGGGATGACCATTTATGTGGGAAGTTACAACGACACCCTGCGTCTGGCCAAAGAAATCAACGCCCGTTTCGGCAAAGAGATTGAACCGTCTCCCCGCTATGTGGACCAGGCGTTAAGCGAACACTATTTCAATCCCAAAGTCTGCGGCAGATTTTATATGCAGAACATTTTCGATACGCAATATCCGAGAAGTTTCGTCGCCGGCATCTGTCCGGCCGCCGGAACCAGAAATTCCGAACTGGAAAGGGAAAGCGGACAATACCGGATATTCGACCTCGGTCAGAAAAACGGCATTATTCCGGCCGAAGACCAATTTTCCGACAACAGTTACCAGCGGCTGTATTTCCGGTGCGGAGATTATCATAAATCTTATGTTTTTCAAAATCTGGAAGCCTATTGTTCGCATAAGCTGTATGAAAAAGAACTTGGTGAATTTTACTGCGGCAAAAATGCCGAAAAATTTGAGCGGGATTTCTTTGGCGACCGTCTGCCCGAGAAAGGTTCGCCCGAACGCGCACAGTGGGACAAGACCGCGCAACAATATGTTTCTTTCATTGAAAAAGAACATCCGAATATCATCGGCAGAATGCAACAGGAAAAACAAAAATATATTCCTCTCGACTTTTCCAAACTGCCGCCGGCACCGATTAAACCGCAGACGAAACAGAGCGGAAGATAAGACCTTAAAGAAAACTCCCTTGAAACAAGGGAGTTTTTTACCGGTTCAGTGCGCCTGAGTCCAGTTGTCTCCCACCCCGACTTCCGCAATGAACGGAACGGATAAGTCAACTACGTTTTCCATGGTTCGTTTAATCAGCTTCGAAACTTCTTCAACCTCGTTTTCCGGCGCTTCAAAAACCAGTTCGTCATGTACCTGCAGCAGCATTTTTGTTTGCCAGCCGCCCTGCTCCAGTTCATTTTGAACCGCAATCATGGCGCGTTTGATAATATCGGCGGCACCGCCCTGAATCGGCGCATTAATCGCTGCGCGCTCGGCATTGGCAACTATACGCTTGTTCTGATCGTTAATGCCCACGACAGAACATTTGCGGCCGAACGGGGTGACGACATAGCCGTATTGATGCGCAAAAAGAATGGTATCATCCATATATTTCTTGATTTCCGGCATTTGCGCAAAATAAGCGTCAATATAGCGTTTGGCTTCATCGCTGCTGACATCTATCTGTTTGGCCAGCCCGTATTGCGAAATGCCGTAGACAATGCCGAAGTTAATGGCTTTGGCATGGCGGCGCATATTGGCGTCAACCTCTTCATAAGGCACGCCGAAAACTTTGGCCGCGGTGGCCGCATGAATGTCTATTCCCTGTTCAAAAGCATGTTTCAGCCCTTTGACATCCGCAACGGAAGCCAGCAAACGCAGCTCGACCTGAGAATAGTCGGAAGCTATAATCTTGCAGCCGGGACCGGCAATAAAACATTCGCGGATTTTCCGGCCTTCGTCACTGCGGATGGGAATGTTCTGCAGGTTCGGGTTGGACGAGGCCAAACGCCCGGTATTGGCCACCACCTGCGAAAAGGTCGTATGAACGCGGTTGTTTTTATCAAGCAGTCCCAACAGCGCATCAGAATAAGTCGACTTTAATTTACTGATACCGCGCCAGTCAAGAATTTTGGCGGCCAGAAGATTGCCGTCGGAAGCCAGATTTTCCAAAACGTCTGCACCGGTCTGCCAGGCGCCGGTCGGGGTCTTTTTGCCTTTGGCGCCGAGTTTGCCGAACAAAATTTCGCCAATCTGCTTGGGCGAGCCGATGTTAAATTCTTCGCCGGCAAGTTGGTAGATTTCCTGCTCAAAGGTTTTGAGCTTGGCTTCAAACTCTTTGCTGAGATTAATCAGCCCCGGCGCGTTTACCATAATGCCGTTTTGTTCCATCCTCTTCAGAATGCTTATCAGCGGCCGGTCAAAATCTTCATAAACCGAAACCATTTTCTCGTTGATAAGACGCGGTTTCAGAACATTGTAAAGACGCAGAGTGATATCCGCGTCTTCGGCGGCATAATCCAGCGCCTTGTCCAGCGGAACCAGATCAAAAGAGATTTTATCCTTGCCGCTGCCGCAGACGTCTTCATAACGAATCGTTTTATAATCCAAAAACAACTGTGCCAGTTCGTCCATTCCATGGCCGTGACCGGAGCTATCCAGATCATAAGACAGCACCGCCGTGTCTTCGACCGGGCTAAAAGGCGCATCGGAACCGATAACCTGAGCAAAAAAGTGCATATCAAACTTAATGTTATGACCGATTTTCAAGACGGACGGATCAGCCATCAGCGGTGCCAGATAACGAGCAACGGTTTCAAAAGAAAGTTGGGGAATTTCTTCTGCGGCCGGCGCTGCAAACAAATCCATATTTTTACCGGCCGGCGCAGATCGGTGACGCAGCGGCACATAACAGGCTGTTCCCTCTTCAACCGCCATAGAAAAACCGACAATCTCGTCAAAAGACGGGTTGAGACCGTTGGTTTCGGTGTCAAAGGCAAAATAACCGCGTTCTTTTATCATTTCCGCCCATTTTTTTAAGCCCGGTTCGTCCAGAACCAGTTCATAGCGTTTCTCAACGGGTTTAAATACAGCGTTCACAGCCTTATTATCATCACAATCCGCCATTGTTGAACAGCGTTCTTCCACCCAGCGCTGCAAACGGGGTTTAAGGCTTTTGAAACCGTATTTGTCAACAAAGGCTTCCAATGTGTCAAAAGACGGGCGGCGGCAGTGATAATCTTCAATATCATGTTCAACCGGAACATCGTTTTTCAGCGTAACCAGCTGCAAAGATATTCTGGCGTTGTCAATGTTGGCCAGCAGGGTTTCGCGGCGTTTGTTCTGCTTGATTTCGGCGGCGCGGGTCAGCACCCCCTCCAACGAGCCGAACTCTTCAATCAGTTGGGCGGCGGTTTTCAAACCGATGCCGGGAACGCCCGGAATATTGTCGATGCTGTCGCCGGCCAGCGCCTGAACGTCAACGACCTTATCGGGATAGACGCCGAATTTTTCCTTGACGTCTTCCGGCGAGAAAAACTTGTCCTTCATGGGATCGTAAAAAGTGACGCCGGGGCGGATGAGCTGCATCAAGTCCTTGTCCGCGGAAACCACCACAGCCTCATAGCCCTTTTCCAGCGCTTTGGCCGCGTAGGTGGCAATCAGGTCGTCGGCTTCAAAGCCTTCCATTTCCAATTGGTTGAGGTTCAGGGCCGAAACGGCTTCGCGGATAATCGGAAACTGGGGTATCAGTTCTTCGGGAATTTCGCGACGGGTACCTTTGTAGTCGGGGAAAATATCGTTGCGGTAGTTTTGGCGTTTGGCATCAAACAGCACCAGACAATAATCGCAGTCGATTTCTTTGGTCAGACGCAGAAACATATTGGTAAAGCCGTAAACGGCATTGACCGGAACACCTTCCGGAGACGTCATGGGCGGAAGCCCGTAAAAAGCACGAAAAATATAGCCGGAACCGTCGACAAGGCAGACTTTTTTAGTCATAAGCGCTCACTTTTCAAGAAATTGAATCAATGAAAGAAATATAGCACTTCAACGAATGAATTAAAGCAAAAATTATTCGCCGATGGATAAAAAGAAAGACCGTTCAAGATTGTCCACTGCGCAAACATCGGTTTTGTAGACATCTTCATAATCTTCAACATACTGCGCCAACGCCTTTGCAACCAACTCGTCAAAACTCTGACCATTTTTCTTGGCAATTTTAGCGATTTTCTTTTGCAAATCGGCATTTATTGAAACGGAAACATCGGTCATAAAATCTTCCTTAACGATTGTGTGCTATGTAATGAACATTGTTTTAAAATATTTTGCGAATCGGCGCAAGAGTCAAAAAGGCGGGAATCGTGGCAAAAGCTAAAAAAAAGAGTAAAAAGACCAAGAAAAAAGAGTCAAAACAACGCATTAAGAATCGGCACCTGATATTAAAAATTTTAGTAGTGCTGGTGATAACTTTATTAATGTATATCGGCTATTGTATTCTCACCTTGCCGAATATGGAGGAAGCCATCAACCGCACCCGTCAGCCTTCAACGGTAATTGCCGCCGAGAACGGCAACGAGATAACCACTTTCGGCAGCGTTTATTCCGAAGTCATTCATGTCGACGAGCTGCCGCAATATGTGCCGGACGCCATCATTTCCACCGAAGACAGACGGTTTTACAGCCATTTCGGTTTTGACGTTATTTCTTTCACGCGGGCAATGCTGACCAATATGTTTTTGGGACGTTACGCCCAGGGCGGCAGCACCATCACCCAGCAGGTGGCCAAAAACCTGTTTCTAACTCCCAACAAAAACATAAAGCGCAAAACGCAGGAGCTGTTGCTGGCTTTTTGGCTGGAGTACAAATTCAGCAAAGAACAGATATTGACCCTGTATTTAAATCGCGTCTATCTCGGTTCCGGAACCTACGGCATTGAGGCTGCCAGCCAGAAATATTTCCAGAAATCCTCCCGTGACCTGAACCTCAAGGAAGCGGCGGTCATTGCCGGAATGCTCAAAGCCCCTTCTCGTTACAATCCGATTGCTTCGGAAGAACGCGCCGTCGACCGTGCCAAAGTCGTTTTGCAAAATATGGTCAACAACAGGGTTCTGACGCAGATGCAGGCAGAAAACGCTCTCAAAATGCGGTTGGGACCGGAAAAGAAATACAACGTTAAAGATGCCATGCATTTTGCCGACTGGGTTTACAATGACGTCAATGCCTACATCGGCGAAAGAGACAATGACATTTACGTTCTGACCACGCTTGACCAGGATTTGCAGCAGGCCGCTACCCGCATATTGTCGGAAACCATCAAAGCCAACCGCGAAAAAAGAAACGTAACGCAGGGCGCAATCGTGGTTATGGACAAGACCGGCGCCATAAAAGCGATGGTCGGCGGCACGGATTACAACAAAAGCCAGTTTAACCGCGCCATTCAGGCTTTGCGGCAACCGGGTTCGGCTTTCAAGCCTTTTGTTTACCTGACCGCTTTGCAGGACGGTTTCGCCCCCGACGACGTGATTATGGACGTGCCGCTGACAATCGGAAAATGGAAACCGGAAAACGCCGACAAAAAATATTACGGCGAAGTTACCCTGCAGCAGGCCTTAACCAAGTCGCTCAATCTGGCAACGGTCAATTTGTCGGAAATGCTGAGCAAATCCGAAATTATCCGCAATGCCGAACGTATGGGAATCACTACCGACATTCAAAACAGTCCGTCGCTGGCTTTGGGAACTTTCGAGGTGAAAGTCATCGACATGGCCGTGCATGAGGTCGCCACGATCACGGCTGACAAGACCATCTGCGACTGTGCAAGGCAGATGCGCCTTGAGCATGTCGGCAGCCTTGTTGTTGTCAATGACGATCAGACGCCCCTCGGCATGATCACGGACCGCGACATCGCCATCGAAGTCGTCGCCCGCAATCTGGATCCGATGAAGCTCACCGTCCGCGACGTCATGACGACTCCCGTCGTCACTGCGGGCCCCAGCGAAAGCATGGTCGTGGCACTTGCCCGCATGCGTGAATTCGGCGTCCGCCGCCTGCCCATCGTTGATGAGGAAGGCAAGCTCGTCGGCGTGATCTCCAACTCCAATCTCGTCGAAGAGCTCTCCTCGCTGCTCGACAGCCTGGTGCGCAACATTCACTCCTCGAAGACTCGAGAAGTCGCCCTTCGCTCTGACGAATGATGTTCCCGTGGAACATCATCGAAGATGATCCCTGTCGGTTCCGAACGTTGTTCGGAACCGTTTTTTTTTCGATCCAGGATGTTTCACATGGAACAATCCTGCGTGAATCCTGCAGAAGTCTCCCTCTCCTTCATTTTCCATGACGATGTTCCACGTGGAACATTGTCCTGAGAGCAGACCGCAGGCATGAAAAAACGCTCAGCGAAGAATACCTTCACGGACCGTTTCCTTAAGGACGGGGCGAGTTGAAGCCGATCAGTTCTTGTGCTCGCAAAGCCACTGGTAGATTTCATCACGCGGCTTGCCCGTCACCTTGGCGGCGACGGCGGCCAGCTTCGAACTCGGAAGCTCGCTCATCATTGCACGAAGCCATCGGATGTCATCCTCGGAGAGGGCATTGTCCTTTGCGGGCGCCTCGTCCACAAGAATGACGTACTCCCCGCGGGGCTCGTGCAAAGCGGCCCATTCCGCGAGTTCGGCCCCTGTAAGACTGGAGAAGGTCTCGAACTTCTTCGTGATCTCACGTGCCACCACGACTCTGCGCTCGGGCTCCATGGCCGCAGCCAGATCTTCAAGCAGATCCACGACACGATGCGGCGCCTCATAGAGAACAAAGGGCTCAGG
>ERZ779866.1236-NODE-1236-length-26472-cov-4.077791_pt1 | contig 26472 bp, 25 predicted proteins | sample MGYA00511248_ERZ779866 | MGnify/ENA primary metagenome ERZ779866 (study PRJEB29588, sample SAMEA2155758) | human gut metagenome | biome: human gut; feature: human-associated habitat; material: faeces | place: Denmark | collected 2008/2010 ... | reverse complement strand
CGCCCCTGCCGCTATTCCGATAGAAAGAATGACTGATGATAAAAAGCTTAAAGAAAAGGCTGATTTAGTCGAATCCGTTAAAGATAAGACAAAAAGCTCTTGACTTTAAACCGTTAAAATTGCATACTACAGCACCAGCTGCGGAGAGATGACCGAGTGGCTGAAGGTACTCCCCTGCTAAGGGAGCATATGACAAAAGAGTCGTATCGAGGGTTCGAATCCCTTTCTCTCCGCCACCAGCTAAAAGATCGGAAACTTAGGTTTCCGTTTTTTTTTGTCTGAAGATCCCATGCCTAATCACAGTAATAGTGTCCACGAATACTCATCAGGGCTATGATAAGCGCCAATAGAGCGATCCATTTTCAAGAAAATCTGGGGCAAAAAGGCATTACCCACATAGAAAAAATCAGATCTTTATACAAGCGGCATTCTTATGCCGTTTTTGTCATTTTTAGCACTAAACACGGACTCAGATCCGTAAAGATTTGTAAATTTCATCCGTAAAGATTTTGCAAGTTGCTTCTCTTCAGTTCTTTTTTTCACCGTTCTTTCGAAATTGACGCGGAGTCAACGAATAAAAATTTTTAAATAATTTAGAGAAATTACTCGGACTATCAAAACCACACAGTGTCGCAATTTCTGCAATTCCTAGATTTCGACTTTTCATCAATAAATCTGCACCATACATAATTCTATACTTAATCAAATATTGTATCGGCGACACTTGCAACATCCTTTTAAAACAACGTAAGCATTCTCTTTGACCTATAGAAGCAGAGCCGGCAATATCTGTTAAAGATATATTTTCAGCATAATGATTATGGATATAACAAGCATAGTTTTTATCCGACAAATATCAACATCCTTTTCAATTTCTCGGACTTCAATACTTGTATTAAATGCACGGTAGGCAGCAAGCATAATTTGCGATAAGTGATCTCTTATCGTAAATTCAAACCCCTCCGGTTCATCCATTAAAGCAGCAAAAGCATCAACAAATAAATGAGTCAAAGAATCTGTTTCATTTTTTAACAGCAAACACGAAAATTGATAACAAGCAACTAAAGGATCAATATATTTTTTGGCAAACACCGACTGTTTACTGCCGGAAATAAAAAGAGGGCTGAATACCAAAGATTTGAAACTGCTGATACCAATGCTTTGTATTCTATGCAAAATATTTGAATTAACGAGAATGAGTGAATTTTCTTTTAAAGATAAAGAATCTGCCGGAATACTAAGCGTAACTTGTCCCGATTGTACAAAAATAAGCTCAAAATCTTCATGCCAATGCCAAGGAATTACATTTTTATTTTCCTCTTTTAAATCCTACTTTTTATCCTTTAACCAAGGGGCAAGACTTGAACTCATGCAGAGGCCAGGACTTACAAAAACGGATAAGCAGCTTGTCCGTACCGGTTTCGTTCATATTGCACTAGCCCTTGGCATCAAAGAAAAGGTTGATGAGATTACCGTAAGATTGAAAAACAACGGTTACTGCATAATAAGCAGTCCACGCACAACCGGTGACGGCTATTATGAAAGTTGCTTTTTAGACTTAGAGGGGAATCAAATTGAACTTACCGTCTAAAAGACCTGACGCCGCTTTAAAGACTCACCTAAAGCGGCATATTTTTTAGAAATAACACTCAATCAAACAAAAGAGCTTCTTTAAAAGCTTTACCTTTACGGTCTTTTTCAGAAACCAAAGGATTTTCCCCGTTTAAAACCGGCCACTCAATATCAAGCTCAGGGTCGTTATACATAATGCAGTGCTCGGTTTTAGGCGAATAATAATCAGTGCATTCATATACAAAATGAGCATGATCGCCTGTTACGTAGAAACCGTGCCCGAACCCCGGAGGAACCCACAATTGTTTACCGTTTTGTGCACTTAGCGTCACTCCCACCCATTGCTTGAAGGTCGGAGAGTTTTTTCTTAAATCAACAGCAACATCAAAAACCTCGCCTGATACTACTCTTACGAGCTTTCCCTGCGGATATGGATTCTGATAATGAATGCCGCGCAAAATATTATGTGTAGAAAAAGATTCATTAGTCTGAACAAACTTATATTGTCCGCCTACTGCTTTCTCAAATTCAGACAAACGAAACACTTCGGAAAACCAGCCGCGATTGTCACCGAATTTTTTGTTGGTAATTAAAAGAACCTCAGATATCGAGGTTTGCTCAATCATCATGTTATTCAAGTAATCCTTTGGCAAGATTGATTAAATACTGACCGTAATGATTCTTAGAAAGAGGTTTTGCCAGTTCTAATAATTCTTCTTTACTTATTGTACCGAGTTTAAACGCGATTTCTTCAGGACAGCCGATTTTAAGTCCCTGACGGCTTTCAATAATTCTGACAAAGTCAGAAGCGTCCAAAAGCGACTCCGGCGTGCCCGTGTCAAGCCAGGCAGTCCCGCGGCTTAAGATTTCGACTTTTAGCTGTCCTTTTTTCAAATAAATCATATTTAAATCGGTGATTTCAAGTTCACCGCGAGCTGACGGCTTTAAAGTCTTGGCGTATTGTGCAGCGTGTTTATCAAAGAAATAAAGACCGGTAACGGCATATTGGCTTTTAGGCTCTTTAGGCTTTTCCTCAATGGAAATTGCTTCCATCTTGTCATCAAACTCCACCACGCCGTAACGCTGCGGATCGTTGACGCGATAGGCAAACACCGTAGCGCCTTCCTTGCTTACGTCGATGTTTTGCATCTTGTAATGAAGATTAGAGGAGAAAAAGAGGTTATCGCCTAAAATCATGGCGCACGGCGAATTTTTTATAAAATCCTCGGCAATGATTAAAGCCTGGGCAAGCCCTTCGGGCTTTTCCTGTACCGCATATTCAAATCTTATTCCCCATTGGGAGCCGTCTTTTAACAGCTTTTGATACAAAGGAAGTTCATTAGGTCCTGAAATAATTAAAATCTCGGTAATTCCCGCTGACATTAAAGTAGTTATCGGGTAATAAATCATCGGCTTGTCATATACGGGCAAAAGCTGCTTGTTGACTGTAAGCGTCATAGGAAAAAGGCGGCTGCCGGTTCCTCCTGCAAGCACGATTCCTTTTACAGAAGATTTCTTTAACATCAGACACTGCTCCCTAAGTTTTGTTTCTATTTTAAATTAAATTCATGCCGATTTAGATGTACTGATTCGGTTCATTCTTAACAAAAATCTAAAAAAATTCTCCTTTATTACAACAGCATGAAATATTGATTAAAAATAGGCTTGCAAAAGGAAAAACTTTTGCTATAATCACTGCCCGTAATGTGATGAATACCTCATTACGTTGCGCACCCGTAGCTCAGCTGGATAGAGTAATCGGCTACGAACCGATCGGTCGGGAGTTCGAATCTCTCCGGGTGCGCCATCCTTTAGAAAAATTCCATATCAATGTTAAAATATCGGCTATAAAAAAGTCTTTTTATTAAACGGTTTTAGTCTTAAAATCGCACTACACTTTTGCTGAAAACAAAAAGATCATAATGGCCGCAACAAATTCAAATAAAGAAGAAACATTAAAAGATCCGCCTAAAAACCTTGAGGCTGAACGTAATCTTTTAGGCGCATTAATGCGTGACGGTACCTTACTTGCCGCTATAGGCAATGAAATCGGTCCGCTAAATCCTGATGATTTTGCGTCAGAAAAAAACCGTATTATTTATTCCTGCATTTTAAATCGTGCCGCATCTTCAGATGAATTTGACCCTACTGTCATATGCTCGCTGCTTGAGAATGACGGTCTTTTAGACAAAGTAGGAGGCAAAGCTTACATTTCAGGGCTTATTGCCAATACTGCACCTGAATCCGTCGCAATTGAATATGCCCTTATCATCAGGAATAACGCCAGACGCCGCCGTCTTATCAGCGCCGCCGAAAAGATCAGCAATATGGGATATATGCCTGAAGGGCGCAGCGTTGATGAGCTTTATGATGAAGCTCAAGGCCTTATTTTCAAGCTTTCGGAAGAAAATGCCCATACCGATGCAGGTCCTGTTCCGGCTCTTACTCATGCGGTAAAGCTGCTCGAAAAAATACAGCAGGATAAAGAGTTAGGACAAAGAATGACCGGAATTCCGTCAGGATTTTCCGAACTTGACGAGCTTACATCAGGATTACAGCCAGGCAGTTTAAACATCGTGGCCGCACGCCCCGGTGTCGGAAAGACATCTTTCTCCATGAATATCGTCGAAAATATCGCAATGAATCCCGATATTCATAAGCCGGCATTGGTTTTCTCTTTGGAAATGCCTGCGCAGCAAATAGTTTTACGTATGCTTTCAACCTTCGGCCGTGTAAGCATGCGTGAATTGTCCGAAGGAAAAGTCACGACCAATCAGTGGCACGACATCATAAGAAAAGTTGCCATGCTTACCGAAACCGGAGAAGACAACGTAAAGCGCAACAAACTTTATATTGATGACTCGGGCGACATTACTCCTCTTGAAGTCAGATCGCGAGCCCGTAAGCTTGCGGCTGAACATGGCGGTCTTTCAGTCATAATGGTTGACTATATTCAGCTTATGAAAGGACAAACAAAAGCTGAAAACCGCAGCCTTGAAGTCGGTGAAATATCCCGTTCTTTAAAACTTCTGGCAAAAGATCTGGACGTACCGGTTATCGCGCTTTCACAGTTAAACCGTGAAGTAGAAAACCGTAAAGATCACCGTCCGATGAACTCCGATCTCCGAGAATCAGGCTCCCTTGAACAGGATGCCGATATGATTATGTTCCTGCACCGTGAAGCAACTTATCACGGAGGCGGGGACGGAGAAGATAACGGCAAAGCCCTTTTAATTGTCAGCAAAAACCGTAACGGCGCTATTAAAGATATTGAATTGCAATTCCAAGGCGCATATACGGCTTTTTATGATAAAGCCAATACCGTTGCAATGATGGACGTACCTCCTATCGACGACGTCCTTTTACAATAATAGGTACCAAAAATGAAAGCAGCCACAGCTGAAATCAATACTACGGCTTTAAGAAACAACATCGATACCATCAAAAAATACGTACCCGGATCGAAAATCGTAGCTGTCGTTAAAGCCAACGCATACGGTCACGGTCTTTACCAGGTGGCATCCGCCCTTTATGAAAAAGTTGACGCTTTTGCCGTTGCCCGTCTTGATGAAGCTTTAAATTTAAGAGAGCAGGGAATAAAAAAACCTATTATCCTGCTTGAAGGCTTTTTTAATGAAGAAGATCTTCCGTTTATCGCCCGCTCGGAAATTTATACAGCCGTCCACGATATGGAGCAGCTTGAAGCAATCGAAAGGGCAAAAGTGGAAAAACCTTTACATTGCTGGCTTAAGATTGATATCGGCATGCATCGTTTAGGAGCAGATCCTCAAGATGTTATGAAAATGAAAGAACGTCTTGAAGAGTGTCCTAATGTTTTAAAACCCATCGGTCTTATCTCTCATCTGAGCGTTGCCGATACCCCCGCAGAAACGGAATACAATATCGCACAAATCAATTATTTCCGAGAGACTGCCAAACATTTTTCAGGAGATTTATGCCTTAGCAACTCAGCCGGGATCTTGGCCTGGCCTGACTCACATACCTCTTGGGTACGCCCGGGTATCATCATGTACGGCATTTCTCCTTTTGACGATAAGGTAGGCGCAGATTTCGGTCTTGAACCGGTAATGTCTTTAAAAAGCTCGGTTATTGCTATACGTAAAGTAAAAAAAGGAGCAAAAGTCGGATATGGTGCCGCTTGGACCGCACCTTACGACACTACCATAGGAATCGTGGCAACAGGCTACGGCGACGGATATCCGCGCGTTGCTCCTAACGGTACGCCTGTTTTGATAAACGGCAGATATGTTCCAACGGCAGGACATGTTTGCATGGATATGCTGTTTGTTGATTTGGGCATCGATTCACAAGATAAAATCGGAGATGAGGCTATCTTGTGGGGCAAGGGGCTTCCCGTAGAAAAAATCGCCAAAATGTGCGGAACAATTCCTTACGAATTAGTCTGCAGAGTTATGCCGCGCGTCCGCGTTGAGCTAATTTAACCAAACTTAAAAAGCAAACAGGCGGGAAAAACCCGCCTGCTTAGTTTTTTAGCAAATTAATCTTTTGCAAAGCGCATATATACTTCAAGCGCCGTAATATGCTTAGTAAGAGCGCCCACTGAAATAAAGTCCACTCCCGTCTTTGCAAACTTTCCTATCGTTTCTAAATTAACATTACCTGAAATCTCAAGCTTCGCCTGATGATTGTTTACCGCAACCGCCTCTTCTATCTGCGCATAATCAAAATTATCAAGCATTATGACATCGGCTTTTGCTTCAAGCGCTTCTTTAAGCTCTTCAAGACTTTCGACCATGATATCTATCTTTTTATCAGGGGCAATTTCTCTTGCTTTTAAAATGGCGTTCTTAATTCCGCCTGCCGCTTGAACATGTCTTCCTTTGATAAAAAACATGTCAAAAAGTCCGATGCGGTGATTCTTGCCGCCGCCGCAAGCTACGGCGTATTTCAAAGCAGTACGAAGTCCGGGTATGGTTTTACGGGTATCAAATAAATTACACGAAGTACCTTCCATTTCCTTTACGTAAGAGTGCACTGCCGTTGCGACACCTGAAAGCATCTGCACAAAATTTAAAATAGTACGTTCGGCTGTCGCGATTACTCGTGCATTACCCTTAAGATGAAAAAGCTCCTGTCCTGCCTTAACATGCTCTCCGTCTTTGGTAAACCAAGTCACGTCAACATTACCGCCTAACTGTCTTAAAGTTTCTTCAACCCATTTTTCACCGCAGAAAATTCCGCTTTCACGGGAAATTACCGCAGCTTCGCTTTCAAGATCTGCCGGAATAAGTTGAGCGCTTATATCGCGGTTTGGATCCAAAACACCGCCTAAATCTTCTTTAAGAGCACTTTCGACATTTAAACGAATATCTTCTTCAAGCATGATTTCACCTTTGAAATAAGGAAAGAGCTTGATTCGGCTGCGCAATTTTTAATCTATGCGGCTCGAACAATATCTTTTTTTAAATTACCTATAAATTTTCATTGTAGCATTGAAAAGTTCAAAATTTGATATCAGAACTAAAGGCTGAAGTTTTGTCGATTAAGTACAGCACGACTGGCTACCGATAACTTAAGCCTTTAGGTCAAAGCGCAAAATACGTAAAACGATTATACCTTATGAAGATCTTAGGCATTAAACTGGTTTTCTTGTGTAAAGGAAATAAAAATAAGATTAATAGGTCTATTTGCGACATCGTCAAATTCGAGTAGTCTTGTTCCTGATTCGTTTAGAGAATCAAGTTCGACAAAATCTCCGTTATCCCTTACATCATGCACTGCCGTAAAGTGCAAGCTGTTTTTATGAAGTAAAATTATACCTTTATGATTTCTAAGGAAATCTTGTGCCATTGTGATAACTCTCTGCCGATTTTCTTTTAAACTGCTTGGCTCTACAATAGATTTAGTGTCGACATATAATCCCAAAATATTTGCCATCACGATGGCTTCTCCCAAATCTCCGGGAATGTATGGTTCCTCAGGATCAGGGGTAAAGCCTATTTCTTTCACCATAGGATCCACATAAGCCCTACCAAACCCATCATCAAAATATTTCATATAAGCATGGGCACAAGCCGCCTCGAAATCACTCATACAATCGAGTCCTTTTCTGCTTAAAACCTGATTTCTGACTTGCTGTACTTCAGGAGTGTGAATATCAATTTCAAAATCAGAGTCCTTATTTTCTGCATCGCGAGGATGAAAATGCAAAGTACCTTTTTGAACAAGATCTTGCGTTACATGATCGTTAAGCCATCTAGCACCTTGCTCTGAACTACACAATCCGTTAAATATACTTAAGATAAAACAGGTATTAGAGAGTGGCTGCTGTCTAAAAAACTGTCCTTGAATGATATGATTTCCGTTTTGAGCCGGCATTTGGCAATCAGGCATCGTTTTCTCTTGAAGCGCAGGAGCTCTACTTCCTCCTTGAGCTCCGGTCTTTTTCAGCAGTCCTGCTACTATGGCATCATTAATAATCGATGAAAGATCGTGTTTTGGCATACCTTCATAGTAGAAATCTTTAATCTCTTTAACTGCTGCATCAAGATTATTCGGTACTCTTTGATCATATAAGTCAGCAATACGTTTTATTTCAGATTCAATTTCCGTTCGAATTTTTTCCTCTTTTGTCGGTTCCTTCGTACTATTAGATTCGTTTAACCGTTCAAAAGCATACTTATTAAGCAATCCGGCGACTATAGCATCATTAACAGTCTCTGAAACCTGGTCCTTTGTCATACTCTCACTACAGAAATCTCTAATCTCTTTAACTGCCGCATCAAGATTTTTCGGTACACTTTGCGCATATAAGTCAGCAATACGTTTTATTTCAAATTCAATTACCGACAGAAGTTCTTTTTCATCTGTTATGACAGCACTCTTTGCAGAAAGATTTGCTCCTTCTTTAACCGTAGAACCGCTTGCCTTCTCAGCCAGAAAGCTCTCGACTAATCCTTCATAATCCTCAATTTGCGAGGAGCTCATAAGATAAGCCCCATTTTTGTCTGCGGCTTGCCTTTGCAACTTAAGCTCCAAAGAGCGCATGGCTTCAAGCTGACTGTTGCCATAGCGTAAAATCTCTTTTTTAACTGTATCAAACTCTTTTGGAGAAAGGTCCGTTCCTAAACGAGCATGAATGGCGTTTTCCAGTTTTTTGACATCAACACCGGGCTTATTGAAATTAGCCGCACTATCGGAGGCAAGCTTAATATTGTGCTTTAAATTATCAAGCTCAGCAGGACTTAGATTGGGACTAGACCCCGGATCTGCAGTAATACCGTAATGAGAGGATAAAATATTCTGCAGGGCTTCTGACAATTTTGCCTTTTCTGCATTAATAGTAGTTTGAAAGCGAAACAAATCTCTAATCTGATATAAAAAGGCAGTAAATTTACCGTGGGTTTTTATTTCATTTTTGCTGTTTAAATGAAAACCTAATCCCTCACTTTGAGCCTTTGTAAAGTCCACAGCGTTTTTAATAATTTCAGGAGAATTTGACATAAAAACCACCTTGGTTAATAAACCTATTTTTTAACCCCTTAAAAGTGATGCTTCTTCAAAAGATTGAAGCTCATTATGTCGATCATGCACACCTTGCTGCACCAAAGTCTGCATGTACTCTAAACCTTTACCGTAATTTAACAGCATATTTTCAAGTCGCGCAGCATTTATATCAACAAGAGGCCAAACCCATTGAAAAGTTATAATTCCATTTTCAGCATCATAACCAAGGCTCGCCCCTGCCAGTTTGCAGTAAAAATTATTCTGCTCCATTAAAAGACGCCAAAACTTGGCATTTTCAAGCATCTCATCAGGAGGGGTACCTAATGATGACTTAAAAAACAGCGACCCCGACTCAAAGAAAAAGGCTAACGGAACTCCATACAAATCTATAGTGCCAGATACCGAATCATTCCATTCAATACCAAGGTCAAGAGCGTTCACGGCGCTTTCTACTATTCCGCTTATATTGTTGTTATCTGTTGTCATTACATTCTCCTAAAATATAAGCCGATTTAATCAGTGGTTGATATGTCAATATTTTCCTTTTTAATTAGCTTATACTTCAAAACCAATCTTTAAGAGAGCAATACGACATCGTATCTTTTTTATTGTGTAGTGTAAAATGTATACAACATATAATATATTACCGGCTTTAAATAAAAAACACAGTCAATCTAAAAATCATATATACGTCTCAATATTGTTGTATTCCTTCTAAAAGCGCAGAATTTAAAGTGAAATCAGAATCTGACAATATATTTAGCAAAAAACACTACTTAAAAATAAGCTTGCCAAAATCTTTACTCTTCTTCCTCAAGACGAAGTTTTAGCTATTGATATTTTTTGCTGTAAGCTCTTTTTACATACAAAGATCTGTGATCCTTGTTATAATATTGCTTTTAATTTTCATTTTTTATTAAAGGCCAACCGTGCTAGAAACAATATCCTTAAACGAAAAAATCAAAGAAATGACCGAGCGGGCCAACGCTCTTAGGGGGTATCTTTGACTTCGAGACCAAGAAGGAACGTCTTGAAGAAGTAAACGGACTGCTTGAAGATCCGGATGTTTGGAACGATCCGGAAAAAGCACAGCAATTAGGAAAAGAAAGACAAGTTTTATCCTCTGTCGTCTCCCGTTTTGACAAATTATATTCAGGTTTTGATGACGTATTGATGCTTTTTGAGCTCGGCAGCGAGGAAGGAGATGAAGACTCCGTAAAAGAAGCTTATGCCGAGGCTGACAAACTTGAAGAAGTGCTAAACGCTCTTGAGTTTGAGCGTATGTTCTCAAAACCGAACGATAACTCCGACTGCTATATGGACATTCAGTCAGGATCGGGCGGTACCGAAGCTCAGGATTGGGCGGAAATGGTTATGCGCATGTACCTTAAGTTCGGTGAAAAGCACGGCTTTGACTGCACCGTTATCGAATGCTCAGAAGGTGAAGTTGCCGGCATCAAATCCGCAACCTTGAAATTTGCAGGACCGTACGCTTTTGGCTGGCTGCGTACCGAAACAGGAATTCATCGTCTTGTGCGCAAATCTCCTTTTGATTCCAATAACCGCCGACACACTTCGTTCTGTTCAGCTTTTGTCTATCCTGAAATTGATAACGACATCAAGGTAGAGATTAATCCGGCTGATTTAAAAATCGATGTGTTCCGTTCATCCGGAGCCGGCGGTCAGCATGTCAACAAAACAGAATCCGCAGTTCGCATTACCCACATTCCGACAGGTGTTGTGGTCAGCTGCCAAAATGAACGTTCACAGTTCCAAAACCGCGATCAGGCAATGAAGCAGTTAAGAGCCAAGCTCTATGAACTTGAACTAAGGAAACAGCAAAGCGAGCAGCAGGCGATTGAAGACAGTAAAGCCGACATCGGCTGGGGCAGTCAAATCAGATCTTATGTGCTTGATGACGCCAGAGTAAAAGATCTGCGTACTCAAGTTGAATGCCGCGACACTCAAAGAGTTTTAAACGGTGATTTAGACCAATTCATTGAAGCAAGCCTTAAATCCGGGCTTTAATTAAAGGTAAGAAAAATGACTCAAGAGAATATTTCAGCAACCGGTGAAAATCTCAATAACGAAATGCAGGAACGCCGTAATAAATTAAGCGCCCTGCGTGAACAAGGTCAGGCCTATCCTAACGATTTTCGTCGCAATGCCGTTTCCTCCGACATTATCAACGCATTAGGCGATAAATCGGCCGAAGAGCTTGCAGCCGATCCTAAAACCTTTACCATCGCAGGCCGTATGATGACCCGCCGTATCATGGGTAAAGCATCTTTTGCCACCTTGCAGGATATGGGCGGCAAGATCCAGATTTACGTAACTCGTGACGCTTTGCCTGAAGGCCAATACCAGGAACTCTTCAAGAAACTTGATTTAGGCGATATTATCGGCGTTACCGGCTATGCATTTAAAACCAAAACCGGAGAGCTTACTTTACACGTAACCGCTTTACGTCTTTTAGTTAAGGCTTTGCGTCCTTTACCTGAAAAATATAAAGGCCTTACCGATCAGGAAGCCCGCTGCCGTCAGCGTTATCTTGATCTTATCGCCAATGAAGAGTCCCGCAGAACTTTTGAGATAAGAACCAAGATCGTTTCTTTCATCCGCTCTTACATGGACAGCCACCGCTTCATGGAAGTCGAAACCCCGATGATGCACGTCATTCCGGGCGGAGCTAACGCCAAGCCTTTCATTACCCATCACAACGCTCTTGATATCGACATGTACCTGCGTATCGCTCCTGAGCTTTTCTTAAAGCGTCTTGTAGTAGGCGGTTTTGAGCGTGTATACGAAATCAACCGCAACTTCCGTAACGAAGGTATTGATGTACGCCATAATCCTGAATTCACCATGATGGAATTCTATATGGCCTATCATGATTATCACGATCTTATCGACTTCACTGAAGATCTTTTCCGTAAGATGGCGCTTGAAGTTTTAGGCGATACCAAGGTTCACTACGGCAAAGAGGGCGAGGAAGGTCTTGATATTGATTTTGCAAAACCCTTTGATCGCCTTACCATGAAGGAATCCATCGTTAAATACGGAAACGGCATCGCCATGGAAGATCTTGATGATGCGGAAAAGACTAAAGAATTATGCAAAAAGCTGCACATTGAAATCATGCCGTCATGGGAGCACGGTCATTTCATTGCCGCCTTGTTTGATGAGCTGGTTGAAGAGCACTTGCAGCAGCCTACATTCATTACCTCATACCCTGCTGAAATTTCACCTTTAGCCCGCAGATCAGACAGCGATCCCCGCTACACCGATCGTTTTGAATTCTTCATCGGCGGCCGCGAAATGGGTAACGGATTCTCGGAGTTAAACGATCCTGACGATCAGGCAAGCCGCTTCCACCAGCAGGCTGAAGCTAAAAAACACGGTGATGACGAAGCGATGTATTACGATGAAGACTATATCGTAGCACTGCAGCACGGACTTCCTCCTACTGCAGGCGAAGGTATCGGCATCGATCGTACCGTCATGCTCTTTACCAATTGCCATACAATTCGTGACGTAATTTTATTCCCGACACTGCGTCCGAATAAATAATGCACAAAGCCGTGAAATTAAATCACGGCTTAATTTTTTCATTTAGGAGCTTTAAACTTAAAGTGCTAAACTAAGCTCTAATAGGTTTTCTTTCTTTTCGAGGATAAAAATGCATCTTTTTCACGGCTCATTAGTAGCTCTCATTACTCCGTTTAAAGACGGCAAGCTTGACGAAGCCGCCTTGGAAAAAATGGTTGAGTGGCATATCGAAAACGGCACCAATGCTATTGTTCCCACAGGAACCACCGGCGAATGCCCGACCCTAACCGTAGAAGAACACGTCCGTGTTATCAAAGCTACCGTCGCTGTTGCTGCAGGCAGAGTTCCCGTGATGGCCGGTGCCGGCTCCAATAATCCGGTTGAAGCGGTTCATTTCTCTCAGGAAGCTGAAAAAGCCGGAGCCGACGGACTTTTACATGTAGCAGGCTACTATAACCGCCCGAATCAGGCAGGCTTATACGCCCACTTTAAGATGATTAACGATAATACTTCACTGCCGATTTTCGTTTACAACATCCCAGGCCGCGCCGTCGTCAACATTCTTCCTGAAACCTTAGCCAAAATGGCAGAACTTCCCCACATCTGCGGCATTAAGGACGCAACCGGCGATTTGGCTCGTCCGTGGAAAGAAAGAGCTTTAATTAAGCGTAAAGACTTTACCTGGCTGTCAGGTGAAGACGCAACCCAGGTAAGCTACAACGTGGCAGGCGGCGTCGGCTGTATTTCAGTTACGGCCAATATCGCTCCGCGTCTTGTTGCTAAAGTTCAAAGCTTATGCGCCGAAAACAAGTGGATCGAGGCACGTGAACTTCAGGATAAATTGATGACTCTGCACGGGCTTATGTTCAAAGAGCCGTCACCTGCCGGTGCTAAATATGCAGCCTCACTGCTCGGTTTGTGTACCGAGGAGTGCCGCTTGCCGGTAATGCCTTTGTCTGAAGGCGTAAAGGCTGAAATCAAAGCTGAAATGCAGAAATTGGAACTTATCTAATGACTGAAAAGAACGCTGAAAACAACGCTCTTTTAGAAAAGCATCGTATTAAATCATACGTGATTCGCGCCGGACGTATGACCACGGCGCAATCACATGCTCTAACCGAGCTCTCGCCAAAATATCTTATTGACGTATCTGACGAAAAACCTCTTGATATGGAGACTGTTTTCGGCAGAGAGGCTCCTTTGGTCGTTGAGATCGGTTTTGGCATGGGTAAGTCTTTTGTTGAAATGGCAAAGGCCGATCCTTTGCGTAATTATCTAGGCATCGAAGTTCATCCTCCTGGGGTGGGAGCCGCCATGATGCTGATTGAAAAAGAAGGACTTACTAACGTTAAAGTCATCAATTACGATGCGTATCTTGTACTTACCAAGTGCCTGAAACCTCAAAGCGTGGATATTCTGCAGATATTCTTCCCTGATCCTTGGCCCAAAGCACGTCATCATAAACGTCGTCTTATCAATGACGGTTTTATTGAGATCATTACTCCGATCTTAAAACACGGCGCGCAGGTAAGAATGGCCACCGATTGGCAAGAGTATGCAGAAGAAATGCTAGAGTGTTTTAATAAAGCACCAGGTTTTACCAACACTTCTGCCGACAATACCTATATTCCTCGTCCTGACTGGCGTCCGCTTACTAAATTTGAACTGCGCGGCGAACGTCTTGGACATGGAGTCTGGGATTTGGTATTTACCCGTGACTGATCAACGTAAAAATGAGCTCAAAGCCTGGCTTATTTCCATAAATGAACCAGCATATGAGCTCATTTCTTTAAACGGCGACGCCAGTTTGCGCCGTTACTTTATATACGGCGATAAAATTGCCGTAGACTCTCCTCCTTCATCTCAAAAAAATCGTGAGTTTATTGCGATAAATAAAAAACTGCATGACGCCGGCATTTATGTACCGCAAATTTTTGCTTACGATTTAGATAAAGGATTTTTCCTTTTAGAAAACTTAGGTTCGACATTATTTGCAGATATCGCCAAAGACAAAGAGGAAAGTTTTTGGTATGAAAAAACGGTTAATGTCTTAACCGACCTTGCGACCGTTGCAACGGAAGATCTTCCGCCTTTTGATCGCGACTTTATATTATTTGAGCTGTCTTTATTTCCCGAATGGATGTTAAATAAGGCTTTTAACCTTACGCTTGATAAGAGCGACGCCAAAATGCTTCAGGACAGCTTTTCAAAGCTTGCCGATTTATGTCTAAAGCAGCCTCAGATAGCCATGCACCGTGATTTTCACAGCCGCAATATCATGATCGTACAAGACAAGTTGGCGGTAATTGATTACCAGGACATGGTTAAAGGTCCGATTACTTACGATCTTGCTTCCCTGCTTTTTGACTGCTATAAAGTCTTGCCTCAAGTTTTAATTGACAAAATAACCGTTAAGACTTTTGCCTCCTACAAAAAATTAAATCTTACTGAAGATTTATCACTTGAAGGCTTCAAGCGCAATCTTGAAGCCGTATCGCTGCAACGCCATCTTAAAGTTCTCGGAATATTCTGCAGATTAAATATACGCGATCACAAAAACGGATATTTAAAAGATCTGCCGCGCGTTTTAAATTACGCAATAAACGAAAGCGCTCTATTACCGGGATTTGAATCTTTACACGAATTTCTTATAAAACTTATTCCTCTTGTTAAAACTTTATGTCCATAACAGCAATGATTTTGGCCGCAGGCCGAGGCGAACGTCTGCGTCCTTTAACCGACACTACCCCAAAACCGCTTATTGATGCAGGCGGAGTTCCTCTTATCGTACGCCATATAAAAGCATTAAAAGAAGCAGGCATTACTGATATAGTGGTAAACAGCGCCTGGCTTTCTGACAAAATCGTAAATTTTCTAGGCGACGGAAAACAATTCGGCGTTCACATAACTCACAGCGTAGAGGGACCCGGCGGACTTGAAACAGCCGGCGGCATCATTAAAGCTCTGCCTTATCTTTCCGATACTTTTTTAGTAGTAAACGGCGATACTTATATGGATGTTTCTTATGCTAAGTTTTTGCAAAGAAAACTTCCCGATAATATCTGTGCAAGACTGTACCTTGTGAAAAATCCCGCTCACAATTTAAAAGGAGATTTTGCCCTTGGGGAAGACGGACTAGTACAATACGGTAATAGCTATACGTTCAGCGGAACTGCTTTATACAGAAAAACAGCCTTTGCCCACATGAACGTTTGCAGATTAAAATTACGACCGCTATTTGACAAGTGGATTGCCGCTGGCGCACTTCAAGGATGCGTATTTGATGAACCCTGGTTTGACGCAGGAACTATCGAGCGGCTTAATATCATCAACGAATACATCAAAAACAGGGGTTAAAGTTTATGGGTAACTGGAAGGGTCGAATTATCGGCACTATCGTCGGTTTATTTTTATTAAACATCATCGGCGCAATCATCGGATATGCAATCGGATGGTTTTATTTTGATAAAAAGCGCATTATGGCAGAGCGTCAAAGCCAGGCTGCCAATGCCGCTTTTTCTTTCAGAAGCAATACCGCCCAAAGCCAAGAGCTTATAAGACTTACTTTCTGCTTAATGGGTTACGTTGCTCGCGGCGCAGGACGCATCAACGAAGCACAGATTGAACGCGCCAAAATGTTCATGCGCACCATGCAGCTTGATGCAAACGCTACTCAGCGCGCCATTGAAGCTTTTAATTACGGGAAATCGGAAAGTTTTCCGCTTGATTCCGAGCTCTTTAAACTTTCAGCTTTCGGCAAAGAAAATCCGGTAATTATCTCCTATGTTCTTGAAATCGTAGTGCAAATTGCTCTTGCCGACAATGAACTCTCATCTCTTGAACACCAGCGCCTGCTGGAAATTGCATCAAAGCTCGGCATCTCAACTACGGCAATGGAAAGGCTTATCCGCATGCGCTTTGCCGAAATGCAGTTTGCCAAATACTCAGAGCAGTTCCGCAATGCCTATCAGCAAGGAGGCTACAGCCAAGGCAGTTACCGGCAAAACGACTATTCCTCAGGCGGCAGCTCATATAACAGAGGCTCATATCAACAGCAGCCGCGCCAGGATGAGCTTAAAAATGCCTACGACATTTTAGGCGTAAGTCCCGACGCTCCTTTTGAGGAAATAAAACGTGCTCACCGTAAGCTCATGCTTAAATATCATCCTGACAGACTGGCATCCCAAGGACTTCCTCCGGAGATGGTTCGTTTATATACGCAAAAAGCGCAGGATATTCAGGCAGCTTTTGACCTCATTAAAAAAGCCCGCGGCGAAAACTAAAATTTAGTAAAAATGTTTTTTTATCTAAAAAGATCAGCTGCAACCCCGGATCTTTAGGGCGAAGATCATCGCGGATATATGGTAGACACAGATGGACGAGGGTGAAAAGAGGGTAAGGACAATTGCAGGACCCCTGCAAGTTATCGTGTTCCTCCTTTGACCAAGATGGAAAACCCGCGGCCGATGTCAAGGCTCGGGCCGCGGTGCTGAAACTTATGGCTTTCTTTAAGCTTTAAGTTATCAGTATCCTCTGGTGTTAAGCTGTTTCAAAGAATCGCAACCTTTTTGATAGTTCAGATCACAGGACTTGCGATAACACTCTTTGGCAAGTTTGTAACTCTGTTTGACCCCGTTTCCGCCGTGATAGTACGTGCCCATTTCATAACAGCCTTCGGGCGAGTTAAGATCACAGCTTTTTTTGATGAACTCAAAAGCCTTTGTCAGATTTTGAATGGTACCGGTGCCGGATGCGGTACTGTTGCCGGCGTAGATACATCCTTGGGGATTGTTTAGGTCACAGGCGCGTTTAAAAAGCTCAAATGCCTTAAAAGTATCAAACCCTCCGGTAAGACCGTTGTAATAAATGAGGCCGAGAACAATGCAGCTTTGTCCGTCACTCTGCTCACAACCTTTCGTGGCGTACTTGAAAGCCTCGAAGGCCTCAGGACTCTTCCTTGTTGTGACTTTGTTAAAGTGCAAACTTGCCAGAGCACCGCAGCTTCTCCCGTCATTGAAATCACAGCCTTTGGTATAAATTTCTGCAGCCTTGGTCTCGTTTTTTCTTCCACCTTTGCCAAGTTGATTATATTGACCGAGCATGTAGCAAGCGTCACTGTTAGGCTCATCCATCACATTCAGGTTGCAGGCTTTGTCAAAATATTGATAAGCCTTGGCGTAATCCTTTTTCACCCCCTCGCCGTTCTCGTACATCAAGCCCGCGTAGGTGCAACCGGTGTTGTTGTTCAAGTCGCAGCTTTTGTTGAAATATTTGGAGGCTTCTTTGAAATTCTGTTTAATGCCCGTGCCGTTATAGATGTAGACACCCACCGAGGCGCATGATTTTGCATCATTCAAATCGCAGGCTCTTTTTAAAAATTCAATTGCCTTAGGGTGATCTTGCTTGCCCCCGACTCCGATTGAGTACATCCTGCCCATGTTGAAACACCCTTGGGGATCTTTCAAGTCACAAGCTTGTTTAAAATATTGAGCGGCTTTGGCGTAATCTGGTCCGATGCCCTTACCCTGCTCGTAATTCAAACCAACCGCGGTGCAACCAGTCCCGGATTTGAGTTCACATGCCTTGAGATAATATGTGTTGGCCTCTTTAAAAACTTTGCCCTCATTTTCGTCGACGGACTGGTTTGCCAAAATATCGCCCGCGGTGGCGCAAGAGGCGCCGTCACCAAAATCGCAGGCCATTTTGGCGTACTTGAGGGCGTTGTCGTAATCAAAATCATCCAAAAGTGCGGTAGTGAGCTCGGCGCATTTTTGAAAATCTTTTTGCTTGCAAGCCTCAATCAGGTCGGATTGACTGGCCGCTTGCGAGGCGTTTGCACAACAAGTTATCGCGGCAAACAGAGCTATAATGAGGAAATTCTTTTTCATTTTAACTCCCGTTAAAAAATGTGTGTTCGGTTTTCAGGCTTTATTTGTGCCAAAAGAACTGCTGACTTTCCATCAAGGAGGCCGCCTGAAAATTGGCTGTAATATTATGCCACGGAGATGTCTGCCTAAATCAAAGTGCAGAACCATACCTACTGACCTGTCAAGCAAACCGTACAAGAGGTCAACTGCAGAAACCCGCCGAAACTGATAACAGTAGCTCTATTGTTGTTTAGCAGTAGGATCTTCGGCATTTAAGCCGGAAAGTCAATTTCCTTAGGGATCAGCTCAAACCAACTGTTATTAGGCATAAATTCACTTGGTATATCAAAAGGAGGCGGGGCACAGAATTCCATTCTATTGCCTGAAACGGGATGGCAAAAACTCAAACATCCCGCGTGCAGATAAAGATGAGGACTTGCGTCCCTAATCTCAGGCGGAGCATATAGATGATCGCCTAAAATCGGATGACCGATTTCTTTTAAATGAACACGCAGCTGATGAGAGCGGCCGGTTAAAGGAAACAGTCTGACTAAAGTAGTTTTACCGTCATGGCATAAGGGTTCATAAAAGGTCAAAGCAGGTTTGCCGACCTCAAAATCCACTTTTTGATAGGGGCGGTTATTAATATCCAAAATCAAAGGCAAAGACACGCTACCGCTTTTTTCGATTATTCCGTCAACAATCGCGATATAAATCTTCTTAACTTCACGTCCCATGAATTGTTTGCCGAGGTTTGAGACGGCATTTTTGTTAAGACCTACGACTAACACTCCCGACGTCCCCATATCCAGACGATGCACGGCAAAGGCATCCGGATACGAACTTTTGATTCTGCTTAAAATACTGTCATGATGTTCTTTAAGCCTGCCGGGAACAGACAATAAACCTGACGGCTTATTAACTACCATTATGTCGTCATCTTCATAAAGAACATCTAAAAAAGGAAAAAGAGGCGGATTATATACAAAATCTTCTGTCATATTTTTCTTACAAACAAATATCAAATTCAGAACTGAAATTTAGCACAAAAAATAATGTAAAAACTACATAGACATTTTCTACAATAAGAATGAATAAGAAGAGTAAGGAGAATAAAGGTGAAAATTCAAGATAAAGCGCAATTTGACACAATAAATGTTTTCGGTCTCGGGAAAACCAACACAGCTTTTGCCAAATACTTTATCGGCAACTCATTTTTAAATCCGCTTACCGGCAGCGACTGCAACCTTCATGTATCCAACGTAACCTTTGAACCTTCGTGCCGCAACAATTGGCATATTCATCATGCGGCAAAAAACGGCGGACAGCTTCTTATCTGTACTGCAGGAGAGGGATGGTATCAGGAAGAAGGAAAGAACGCAGTAAGCCTTACTCCCGGGAAAGTGATAATGATCCCCGCTAACGTAAAACATTGGCACGGTGCCAAAAAAGACAGCTGGTTTTCCCACATCGCAATTGCCGTCCCGGGTGAGGACTGCAGCAACGAATGGCTTGAAGCCGTCAGCGACGAAGAGTATGCCAAGCTTCCTGATTAATTAAATTTCACAGAGTAAAACTACCATGCAAAATAAAACCGTTCTTTTTAATAAGTTCGGAGCGGCATCCGAACTTTATACTGCAGAAGTTTCTCTGCCGCAAATTACCGATAACGAGCTGTTGATTAAAACCGCTGCCGCTGCTCTAAATCCTATAGACGCCAAAATAAGAAACGGCAGCAGTTTTATCTGCAAAAACCGTAAAGAGCCTTTTCCTTGGACCTTAGGCTTTGATTTTGCAGGAAGTGTAGAAGAGTGCGGCAACAATCTTAATTTTAAAAAAGGAGATAAAGTCACCGGTATCGTCGGGCACAGCTTTAATCCGCGAGCCTATGCGCAATATATAGTAAGCGATGACAAACTCATCGTAAAAGTTCCCGACAATGTTTCCCTGAAAGAAGCGGCAGCTCTGCCGACGGCGGGAGTTACCGCACTTGATATTTTAAACACCTTAAAAGAAGTAAAGGATACGGGTAATGTGCTGGTACTCGGAGGATCAGGAGGTGTCGGACACCTTTTGATCCAGCTTTTAAAAATTCACGGATACAGCGTAACAGCCGGAGCGTCGCTTAAAAACTTTAATTTTTTAAAAGAATTAGGTGCCGATAATATTTTTGATTATCACAATGACTACAAGAGTGAATACAAAGACCGATTTGATGCGGCTATTGACTTTATAGGCGGAGATATCGGAATCGGGCTTTATGCTGTGTTAAACGAAAAAGGATTATTAATAACCGTGCCAAGCTACAGTTTTGACAAGGTTATAAGTGCCTGTCCTTGCAACAAAAAAGTAAAAAGCGTTCTTGCAGCGCCGAGCAAAGAAAAAATCGCTTATCTGCTGCAGCTTTGCGCATTAGGAAAATTGAAAGTACATATCACAAAAGAGTTCAAGCTCAATACTGAAGGAGCGCAACGGGCGCACCTTCAGATTGAAAGCACTCATACCTGCGGCAAAATTATTCTTGTGCCGTAACGGATGAGGTTCCGAAAGACGCTTCCTGAACGCTGCGGGCATTGGCAGCAGCTTCAGGTAAGCCGAGATCGTCATAACACCTTGCCATCAAAGCAAGCGCAGGCTCAAGATATTGTGTTCCGCGATAAGAATAAAGAATGTTCTGGCAGTGACGAATAGTCGAAAGATAAGAGCCGCGCTCATAATAATAATTTGCGATGGCCATCTCCCGCTCGGCAAGCTGCTGCTTAATGAAAATCATGCGCTGATGCGCATCTGCCGCATACTTGCTTTCAGGATAAGTCTCAATTAGATTGCGGAAAGTTTTCAGTGCTTCGTAATATTGAGTAGGATCTTTTTGACTGCGGTTTAATCCTATAAAATCCTGCAGCATGTCAGAACGCATCTGGATCTGATTTAATCCCGTCATATACAAAACATAATCGGTATACTGGCTTGTAGGGTTCAAGCGCATAAAGCGATTGATTTGCGCTGCGGTTTTCTCGCTGTCACGCATTTTGTAATAAACGTAAATAAGATCAAGCTGAACCTGATCGGCAAGCTCGCCGAAAGGATAGCGGGAATCTATGGCTTCAAGATATTGCTTTGCTCTTTGAAAATCACCTGAGGCCATAGCGTTCTGTGCAACGGAGTACATGGCATCGGGGGCAATATTCGGAACTTCATCTTTATTGTAATTAGCTGAAGAACAAGCCGTTAGAGCGACTGCGGCGCTTACAATTAACGGCAAAAAAAACTTAATCATCAAAAGATCCTCAAGACCTGACTGTCGTGTCATCTTTCAACTTGCTAAAATATATTAAGCTAATAATATAACATCTTGCCTTATTAATCAGAACAAAAACGCATTAAAAGTCAGGAATAAATCTGTCATCTAAAGGAAAAACCATGCCGCAAAACGTAACTTTAACCATAACCGATGAATTTCACAACAAGCGTTTGGACGCGGCTTTAGGCGGGCTTATAGACACTCACTCCCGCAGTACCCTGCGTGAATATATTGACGAAGGAAAAGTAGCTGTAGACGGCGTCGTCATCACCAAACCGAGCGTAAAAGTAAGTTCAGGACAAACAGTTACCGTCGAAATTCCCGATCCTGAAGATTTGGATGCCAAACCGCAGGATTTGCCCCTTGATATCATTTACCAAGATGACGATATCTTAGTTATCAACAAACCGATTAATTTTGTAGTGCATCCGGGCGCCGGAGTAAAAGACGGAACCGTAATGAACGCCGTGCTTTATCATTTTCCGCAAACCTCATCTTTGCCGCGCGCTGGAATCGTGCATCGACTTGATAAAGATACCTCTGGCCTGATGGTTATAGCCTTATCACAACTTGCACAACAGGTTTTAACCAAAGCTATCGCCAAACATGACGTAGTACGTGAATACGAGGCTATAGCCGAAGGGCAAATAACCGCAGGCGGCACAATTGATGCTCCGATAGGACGTGATCCTCATGTGCGCACCAAGATGGCGGTAATGCCCGAAGGCATCGGCCGTGAAGCGGTAACGCACTACCGCGTCATGGAGCGTTTCCGCGCCCACACGAGACTGCGTCTGCGTCTTGAAACGGGACGCACCCATCAAATCCGCGTCCATATGGCAAGCATTCATCATCCGCTATTAGGTGACAACCAGTACGGCGGCAAACGCCTTAAAATGCTGCCCGGGGCCAGCGAAGATTTGGCAAACATGCTGCGCAATTATCGCCATCAGGCGCTTCATGCCGTACACATTGAATTTGCTCACCCTAAAACCAAGGAAATGATGAGCTTTGACGTTCCTATCCCTGATGAAATGAGCACGCTTATTGATCTTTTGCGCGAGGACTACAAAGAACATGGCGACTTCTGATTTCATCATTCCTACAATCTTTGAAAATCCTTTAACTAAAGCGGTTTTCACCACTCGCCGCGGAGGAGTTTCCAAAGCTCCTTATAACGAGCTGAATTTAGGCGATCATGTAAAAGATGATTTAAACGCCGTACTTAAAAACCGCGAAATCGTGCTAAAAGAATGCGGTTTTAAAGCAATTGCCTGGATGAATCAAACCCATTCAACCAAGGTTTGTAAAGTTACGACGGCTGACACAAGTTCCAAAATCAATGCCGACGCCATTGTTACAAATGAGCCAGGACTTGGTCTTGCCGTTATGACTGCAGATTGTCTTCCGGTGTTGCTTGCCGATGAAAAAGCTGGAATTTTTGCTGCAGTTCATTGCGGCTGGCGCGGTATTTACGGCCATATTCTTACCAATACGGTCAATATAATGAAAGAAAACGGCGCTAAAAAGATTAAAGCGGCACTAGGGCCTGCCATAGGTTTTGATTCTTTTGAAATCGGAATCGATTTAAAAGAAAAATTTCTAGCTGCAGGTGCCCCCTTATCCGCCTTTAAAGAGACTAAGACTAAAAAGGCCGATAAAGCTTTATGTTCATTGACGGAACTTGCCGCTTTTGAGTTAAAAGCTCTCGGTTGTGAGTCTGATGATATTGAAACTCTGTCTTTTGATACCTTTAAAAATCCGGAAAATTTCTTTTCCTACCGCAAAAACCACATCACGGGAAGAATGGCAGGCATTATCGGACAAATAGGATAAAGTGCAAACTTTTATCATCTTTTTACTTTAAATAAGCCTTTTTTACCCCCATTTTGTATACAGCGAAAAAAAGAATTACAAAAAGAAGGGAGGGGTAGAATGAGGTTAGACCGATTCACCGCAAAATTTCAACAAGCTTTAGCTGACGCTCAGTCGCTTGCCGTAGGCCGCGACAATCAGTTTATCGAGCCTATTCATATTCTTTCTGCACTTATTGCACAAGAAGACGGCTCGGTACGTCCGCTTTTGACCTTGGCGGGATCTGATCCTAAAGCCGTAAGCTTGTTGCTTAAAGAAGCGATTGAAAAGTTGCCGCAGGTTGAAGGAGTAGGCGGCGACGTACAATTATCACAGCAAAGCGCAAAGGTATTAAATCTTTGCGATAAATTTGCCCAAAAGAACAACGATGCTTATATTTCATCCGAGCTCTTCGTTCTTGCTGCTTTTGAAGGCGATAATGACGTTAAAGACATTTTAGTAAAATGCAATATAACCCGCGATAAGCTTTTAAAAGCTCTTGAAACAGTAAGAAACGGACAAAACGTTAACGATGAAAACGCCGAAAGCACTCGCGGCGCTTTAAAGAAATACACGATTGACCTTACCGAAAGAGCGGAAAAAGGCAAGCTTGATCCGGTCATCGGACGTGACGAAGAAATTCGCCGCACCATGCAGATCCTGCAGCGCCGCACCAAGAACAACCCGGTACTTATCGGTGAGCCTGGCGTCGGTAAGACCGCTATTGTCGAAGGACTTGCGCAACGTATTGTCAAAGGCGAAGTTCCTGAGGGACTGCGCAATAAAAAGGTCTTGTCCCTTGATATGGGAGCTTTAATTGCAGGTGCAAAATACCGTGGTGAATTTGAGGAAAGACTTAAAGGCGTATTGAACGAGCTTGCCAAACTTGAAGGCAAGGTAATTTTGTTCATCGATGAAATCCACACCATGGTCGGTGCCGGTAAATCCGAAGGTTCAATGGATGCAGGCAATATGTTAAAGCCGGCTTTGGCCCGCGGAGAACTGCACTGCATCGGTGCCACGACATTGGACGAATACCGCCAGTACATAGAAAAGGATGCCGCATTGGAGCGTCGTTTCCAAAAGGTATTTGTCGGCGAACCTTCTGTCGAGAACACCATTGCTATTTTGCGCGGATTAAAAGAGCGCTATGAGATTCATCATCACGTACAGATAACCGATCCGGCAATTGTAGCGGCCGCAACTTTATCAAACCGCTATATTACCGATCGTCAGCTGCCGGATAAAGCTATTGACCTTATCGATGAGGCTGCGGCAAGCATTCGTCTGCAGATTGACTCCAAGCCCGAGCCGCTTGATCGCCTTGATCGCAAGATCATCCAGCTCAAGATGGAGCGGCAAGCCGTTGCCAAAGAAACCGATGACGCCAGCAAAAAACGTCTGCAGGCTATTGATGAAGAAATTGACGAATCACAAAAAGAGTACTCTCGTCTTGATGAAATCTGGAAAAAAGAAAAGTTATCTCTTGAAGGTACCCAGCAAATCAAGGTTAAACTTGATGCGGCACGTCATGAATTTGACGTCGCTAAGCGCCAAGGCGATTTGTCGCGCATGAGTGAATTGCAGTACGGCATTATTCCGTCACTTGAAAAGCAAATTAAAGAAGCCGGTGACGCTCCTGCAGAGAAATCATTCCAGCTGCTTAAAAATAAAGTAACCGATGTAGAAATTGCCGAAGTTGTATCAAAAGCTACCGGCATTCCGGTTGCCAAAATGCTGGAAGGTGAAAGAGCCAAACTTTTGCATATGGAAGATAATCTGCATCAGCGTGTTATCGGTCAGGACGAAGCTATTAACGCTATTGCCAACTCAATAAGACGCTCGCGTGCCGGACTTTCCGACCCTAATCGTCCTATCGGATCGTTTATGTTCATGGGACCTACGGGTGTAGGTAAGACCGAATTGTGCAAAGCGGTAGCCGAGTTTTTATTCGATACTGAAAAAGCCATGGTGCGTATTGATATGTCCGAGTTTATGGAAAAATTCTCGGTCTCCCGTTTGGTCGGTGCACCTCCCGGGTATGTCGGATACGAACAGGGCGGCTATCTTACCGAAGCCGTGCGCAGACGTCCGTACTCCGTCATTTTGCTTGATGAAATCGAGAAAGCGCATCCTGATGTTTTCAACATCCTGCTGCAGGTGCTTGATGACGGACGGTTAACTGACGGACAGGGAAGAACGGTTGACTTTAAGAACACCGTTATCATCATGACTTCAAACCTCGGATCGGAAATGATTCAGGAGGAAACAGGCAAAAAGAGTTACCAGGAAATCAAAGCACAATTGCTGCAAATTCTGGAAAAACACTTTAAGCCTGAATTCTTGAACCGTGTTGATGAGACTGTGGTCTTCCACCCGCTCTCTCATAATGAGATCAAGAAGATCGCTAAAATCCAGCTTGAAGGTCTTACAAAGCGGCTTTCTGCTCAAGGATATGAAGTCATATTACCTGATGCACTTATGGATCATGTAGCAAATATTGGCTTTGATCCGGTATTCGGAGCAAGACCTTTGCGTCGAGCCATCCAAAATACCATTGAAGATCCTCTTGCCAATATGATCTTAAGCGGAAAAGTTAAAGTCGGAGAGCCGTTTGAGCTTAACTTCGACGCAAGCGGCGAACTTGTCTGCAATAAAGTACAAGCAAACTGCTAGAGCTGACGATAAGCTCTGATTTAATTAAGCGCAGAACACACCTTCTGCGCTTTTTTGTTAAAATCTAGACCTGTTTTCATCTGCGACGACACGCACAACAATAATAATTAACTCGAGTTTCCGTGATAAAAATTTAAGTCAAAGCCTTTCCGGCAAAGGCTTTTA
>ERZ779866.1235-NODE-1235-length-26508-cov-3.622236_pt1 | contig 26508 bp, 22 predicted proteins | sample MGYA00511248_ERZ779866 | MGnify/ENA primary metagenome ERZ779866 (study PRJEB29588, sample SAMEA2155758) | human gut metagenome | biome: human gut; feature: human-associated habitat; material: faeces | place: Denmark | collected 2008/2010 ... | reverse complement strand
CCCTTGGAGGAGAGTTCGCGAGCGAACTTAAGGGCTTCTTCAAACTTCACAACCGTCTTTTCGAGGTTGATGATGTGAATCTTGTTGCGGGCGCCGAAAATGTATTGACCCATCTTCGGATTCCAGAAGCGAGTTTGGTGACCGAAGTGGCAACCGGCTTCGAGCATTTCGCGCATGCTAACCATGATAATTTTTTCCTTCTAAGGTTTGTAACTGACAACGCGCCGCTATTTCACACTGCCGATCGATTCCGCATGAATCGATTGCGGCAACCGGCGAAACAACCGTTAGATGACGCGCTGCGCTATTAGAGCTTTCCGAAAATAAAAAAGCCGAGCCAACGGAGGGAAAGCTGAAAATCCGTTTCTCGACACGAAAAATTACTCAATAAAAATAGCATTTTTCGCACAGCTCGCTATTATATGCGAAATCCGCTTGAAAAAAGCAAGATTTTCTCAATATTTTGAATAAGTAAGAAAAGATTTACCATGGCTATTATCATCAAAACCCCCGAAGAAATCGAGGGCATGCGCAAAGCCTGCCGCCTGGCAAGCGAAGTTCTTGATTACATTGAACCTTTTGTGGTTGCCGGCGCCAAAACGATTGATCTCGACAACCGCATGAATGATTTCATGATCGCGCACGGCGCAAAGTCCGCCTGTCTCGGCTATGCCCCGAAGGGTTTCACCCCCTACCCCGGCTCAACCTGCATCTCGGTCAACCACGTCGTCTGTCACGGCATTCCTTCTGAAAAAGCCCTCAAAAAGGGAGACATTGTCAATATTGATGTCACGGTGATTTTGGACGGGTTCTACGGTGACACAAGCCGCATGTTCATGGTGGGCAATAAGATTTCTGTTTCCGCCCGCCACTTGGTTGAAGCCACCTATGAAAGCATGTGGCGCGGCATTGCAGCCATCGCCCCGGGCCGTCCGTTGAATGATGTCGGCATTGCCTGCGAAAAAGTGGCTAAAGCTGAAGGACTCTCTGTAGTCCACGAATACGGCGGACACGGTGTGGGCCGCAACTTTCATGAAGATCCTTTCGTGTGCCACTATGACACTCAGGACAATCGCATCATCATGAAGCCCGGCATGATTTTCACTGTCGAGCCGATGTTAAACGCAGGGCGCCGCCAAATTTCAGAACTCTCCGACGGCTGGACCGTGGTGACCGCAGACCGCAGCCTCTCGGCTCAGTGGGAGCACACGGTGCTTGTGACTGAAACCGGTTACGAAGTACTCACCCTTTCTGACGGCTACCCGCCCATCCCCGACTACATTAAGCGCTGATCACAAAAAACCGCCTTCGGGCGGTTTTTTTTCAGGCATCTGTATCTTCAATCTAATTTTTTAAAAATCAGACTGCCATTTGTGCCGCCGAATCCGAAAGAATTCTTCATGGCATAGTGGATTTCTTTTTGACGAGCCGCATTGGCGCAGTAGTCCAAGTCACACTCCGGATCAGGATTGTCCAAATTGATTGTGGGCGGAATCATCTGATTGTGCAGCGCCAAGACTGTCAAGACGGATTCCACGCCGCCCGCACCCCCGAAAAGATGTCCGATCATCGACTTTGAAGAACTCACCACGAGACCATTTTTCGCGTAGTCCCCAAAGACCTCTTTAATCGCTTTGGTTTCGTTGACATCGCCCAAAACTGTTGAAGTACCGTGGGCATTGAGATAACCTATTTCTTCGGCGTGAATCCCCGCCTGATCTAATGCCATCTGCATACAGTAAGAGGGACCTTCCGTATTGGGGGTCGTGATATGGTGAGCGTCGGCTGTCAAGCCGTAGCCCACCAATTCGGCGTAAATTTTCGCGCCGCGTGAGACGGCGTGGTCATAGTCTTCAAGCACCAGGACCCCCGCCCCTTCACCGAACACAAAGCCGTCACGGTCTTTATCAAAAGGACGTGATGCCTTTTGAGGCTCATCATTGCGTCGCGACATCGCGTGCATGCTGTCAAAACCTGCCATGGGCAATGCGCCGATCGGGGCGTCGGTGCCTCCAGCAATCATCACATCAGCGTCACCGCGTCTGATCATCCAAGCCGCTTCACCGATACTGTGAAGACCGGTTGAACAGGCACTGACATGCGCCATATTTGGCCCCTTAAATCCCGTCATAATCGCCAGTTGGCCGGAAACCATATTGATGATGCAGCCCGGAATCAAAAATGGCGATACTCTTCTGGGACCACGCTCAAGAAGCGTTTTGTGATTGTCACAGATCATCGGAATGCCGCCTATGCCTGAGCCCACCGCACAGCCGATGCGGCGCAGATTTTCTTCTTCGGGCTTTAAGCCGCTGTCGCTTATCGCCTGAAGGGCGGCTGCTACGCCAAAGTGCAGGAATCGATCAAAGCGTCTTGCCTCTTTGACTGGCATGTAAGGTGAGACATCAAAATCTTTGACTTCTGCGGCAATTTGGCAGCCAAAGGCCGAGGCATCAAAACGCGTCACGGGACCCACTCCGCTTTTGCCTGCCAAAGCATTTTTCCAAATCGTCTCTATATCGTTGCCAATCGGACTAACGGCACCAAGACCGGTCACTACCACACGTCGCATGACACTCCCCTTTTTTAAACTTCTCACAAACGCTCCAATCGGCAATCCGCACGATTGCGTTTGAACGATAAACCGTCAGTCATGCTAACAAATGCCGATACTGTTGAGGATCACCTATTTTGGTTAAACTTTCAGAGTAGTTAACAGCAGCCGAGTGTGACAGTTATGTGCGATTTCATCGAAAACTTTAAAACTCAATCGGAACAATTGGTCGAGCGCTTTCTCAGTGACGGCCGAGTGACGAGCTACCTCAAGGGTCATGCGGCCGCAGCCGACGAATGCATCCGAGAGCTCGCTAAAACTGAAAAGCTCGGCGAAGAGATTGGCATTGTTGCTATCGGCGGCTACGGACGAAAAGAGCTTTTCCCACACTCCGACCTGGATGTGATGATGCTTTTGCCCGAAGAGCCTGATCACGAAACGGGTAAAAAAATCGAACACTTTTTCATGCGGCTGTGGGACATGGGACTCACTGTCGGCAACAGCGTCAGAACCGTTGAGAGCGCGCTCACAGAAAGCGCCAAAGATATCACGGTGCAAACCGCGCTTTTGGAGTCGCGTCTGATCAGCGGCAACGAAATGCTTTTTGCCCGACTGCAGAAAGAATTCTTCAACCAGATGGATGCGTCCGCTTTTTATCAGGCTAAGGCATTGGAACTTCGTCAGCGCCATCAAAAGTATGAGGACACTCCCTTTGCGCTTGAGCCCAATCTGAAGGAAAGTCCGGGCGGCCTGCGTGACCTTCAGGTGCTTTTCTGGTGTTCGCACGCCGCCGGCATGGGATCGACTGCCGAAGAGATGCTTGCTGCCGGAACGATTTCCTCAGATGAAGCAGACAAACTCAAAGAGGCCCTGCACGCTCTTAAAACTTTTCGCATCTACCTGCACCTCATTGCCAAACGCCATGAAGACCGTCTGATTTTTGATCTGCAAACCCGAGTCGCGCAGGCGGCCGGATACAAAGATACCGAACATCAATTGGCAAGCGAAGCGCTGATGAAACGCTACTACCTGACAGCCAAGTCCGTCAGTCAGCTGTCAGAAATTTTCATGCGGATGTTTGAAAATAAATTCTTCCCTGAAGATTACGTGCACGAAACCGTCATTGACCGAACATTCATTGCCCGCGGCTACACTCTCGACATTACCCATGACGGCGCTTTCAAAGACGATCCCAATGCGCTTTTGCGAGCCTTTTATCTTCTGGAAAGTTCCGCGCCGCTCAAACGACTGAGTGTGTCACTTTTGCGTGAACTGATGAGCGCCAGAGAACTCATTGATGATCGCTTTCGTGAAGACAGTGCCAATAAGCACATGTTCATGCAGATTATCAAAATGCCCCACGGCGTCAGCCACGCCTTGCTTGACCTTAACCAATGGGGCATTCTGGGGCTCTTTCTGCCGGAATTTCAGCACATAGTCGGTCAGATGCAGCACGACCTCTTTCATACCTATACGGTCGATCAACATACGATGCGGGTGGTCAGAAATCTGCGCTACTTCACCCGAAGCGAATATGCGCATGAATACCCAATCTGCACTCGGATCATGCAGACAATGAAGGACAGCTGGCGCTTGGTGTTGGCTGCTTTGTTTCATGACGTGGGCAAAGGCCTGGGCGGTCAACATGACAAACTCGGCGCACAAATTGTGCAGAAATTCTGTGAACGTTTCGGCATTGATCACGAAACGACAGAACTCTTGGTGTTTCTTGTCCGGGAACACTTAACGATGAGTCTTGTGGCTCAAAAACAGGACATTTCCGATCCGGATGTCATCCGACACTTTGCTGAGATCGTTCAAACGGAAGAAAAGCTCAATGCACTCTTTTTATTAACGGTCTGCGATATCCGCGCCACCGGTCCTAAAGTCTGGACCCGGTGGAAGTGTCAGCTGCTTCAGGATCTCTACTGGCAAACGCTGCCTCTTGTGCGTCAGGGAGGAGCACCGGATCGCGAAGCACTTTTGCTGCAGCGCCAGAAAGACGCCGCAAAACTCATTATTGAGGCAGGCGTTTCACCGCAAAAAATCGAAGCAATATGGAAAACGCTTACGCTACAGTATTACCTGCGGCACACAGCCGAAAGCATTGCCTGGCAAACGGTTTCGTTAGCGAGCGTTTTCCCAACCGACTCGCCCTTTGTCGCCACACGGGTACTGCCTCAAAACGCGGGCATCGAAATCCTTGTCTACACACCTGACCGCAGAGGACTATTTGCCAGCATTTTGGGTTTCCTGCAGAAAAAACGCTTCTCTGTTCTTGATGCCCGCATTTACACAACACTTGACCATAAGGCATTCAACACTTTTGTGGTAAGCGACAACGGCGAGAGAGACATTGATGAATTGGCCGCGCAGCTTGCGCCTGATCTTACCGACTGGCTCATTCACCCCAAAGAGATCACTCGCTCCAAACCCGGGAAGCTTTCAAGACGATCACGTCATTTCCCGATTCAGCCATTGGTCAATATCGAGGCCGATGAGTCCGGCCGCAATTACCTGTTATCGGTCACCTGCACAGACCGAATCGGATTGTTATTTGATATTGCAACAATATTAAATAAATATCATGTTAATCTTCAAACAGCGAAGATTATGACAATGGGTGAACGCGTGGAAGACGTATTCCTGATTGATGGAGAAGCGTTAAAAGATATTCCCACCACGGTGGCAATTGAAAAAGATTTAATGGAAGTTTTAACGCCAAAAGTTTAACTAAAGAGATGCCGGGCAAAAGCCCGGCACTCAATTGCGTTACTCAGCAATTTGGATATTGCGATAGCGGCTTCTGACTTTCAGACCGACGTCCCAAATCACGCCTTTTTGTGCGTCCGTCAGTTTATTGGCGCCGAGAATTTCGGCTCGCGGCCATTCTTGATGAACTTTTTCCAAAACCGAGGCAGGAATATTCTCTGCCCGCACATCTTCTTTAGTGCGAATGACTTTGCCGTCTTTGTCAATCATCGCTTCGACTTCAAGCTGACCGATTTTGGCATCAACTTCAAAAAGATTGTCGTCTTCGTCAAAATCCCATTCGATGACGCTTGCTACGGGAAAACGACTGACAAAAGACTGCTTAACAGCTTCAGGCACTTGAGAGGCTGCGAGATCTGAAGCAAAGGCAGAAGAAAGTCCAACTGACAACATCATTGCCAAAAGCAGAGAAGATTTTTTCATAGCTACCTCAATGTTGAGAGCGCACAAAGGCGCGGAAAATTCTCAGTAAAGAATCCGCGGAATGATTCATGTTTTCCTTAATTGCCGCAAAATCCAAGGTCTGATCAACAAGCCCCGCTGCCCAATTGACGCTAAAGCAAATGAGCGCATACGGCATCCCCAACTCTTTAGCGAGTGCCGCTTCGGGCATCGCGGTCATGCCGACCATATCGCAGCCGTCCATGATCATGCGTCTGACCTCTGCCGCGGTTTCAAGCCGAGGCCCTTGAGTGCAGGCGTAAGTGCCGCGATTGTGAACGAAAATTTTTTCATTTTGAGCCGCATCCAAAAGACGAGCCCGCAAAGCTTCATCAAAAGGCTGCGTGAAATCAATATGCTGACAGGACATGCCTGCCTCACCCCAGTAAGTGCATTCACGCCCGTAGGTGTAGTCAACAATCTGGTCCGGCACAGTAAAGTGACCGGGGGCATTTTCCGCTGCCATGCCGCCGACGCTGGCTGCGGCCACAATTTCGGTGACACCCGCCTCTTTCAGAGCCCACATTTGTGCCCTGTAAGGAATCTGATGCGGCGCAAACCGATGGTCTTTTCCGTGGCGATGAAGCACAGCCACTGTTTTATTTTCAAAAGTGCCGATCTCAAACTCTGTCTCGCCGAATGGAGTCGAAGCCTTAATCAGACGAGAGTTTTCCAAAACAAAATTTTCAAAACCGCTTCCAAAAACCAATCCCAACATTTCTACTTTCCTTTCAAAAGTTCAAGCATCTCTTCCTGATCAATAATTTTGATCCCCAAGGCCTGAGCTTTCTCGAGTTTACTGCCCGCTTCTGCGCCGGCAACAACATAATCGGTCTTTTTACTGACGCTTGAGGCCACCTTTGCGCCTTGTGCCAAAAGCAAAGCCTTCGCTTCTTCGCGTCCCATGGAAGGAAGCGTTCCGGTCAGCACAAAAGTTTTTCCGGAAACCGCATCATTGACAGCGCTGTCCTGAGGCAGCGGCCAATGAACACCTTCGGCGATTAATTTTTCAATCACTTCACGATTGTGTTCTTCTTCAAAGAAGTGAATGATCGACTGCGCAATCACTTCTCCGATATCGTTCACTTTGAGAAGCTCGTCACTGTCTGCGTCCATTAAGGCCTGAAGACTCTTAAAGTGAGCAGCCAAGTCTCTGGCTGTGCTTTCTCCTACATGGCGGATGCCCAACGCGTAAATAAAGCGCGCAAGCGTCGTTTCTTTACTTTTTTCAAGAGCGGCTATCAGATTGGCCGCACTCTTTTTCCCAAAGCGATCCAGGAGCAAAAGCTTGTTTTCGGTCAGCCGATAAAGGTCCGCTGGCGTTTCAATCAACTGCGCCTCAATGAGTTGATCGATCACCTTTTCACCCAACCCGTCAATATTAAGAGCCAGGCGTGAGGCAAAGTGCACAAGGGATTCCCGTCGCTGAGCCGGACAGAAAAGTCCGCCCGTGCAGCGTGTGTCTTTTTCCTCTTCATCTCGGAAAGTTTCTGAGCCGCACACCGGACACTTTTGCGGCATCACAAAGTCACGCTCAGCTCCGGTGCGTCTTTCGGGCAGTACACGGACAATTTCCGGAATCACGTCGCCTGCGCGGCGCACCACTACGGTGTCTCCGATTTTCAGTCCCAGTTCACCGATAAAGTCTTCATTGTGAAGCGTGGCATTCGAAACAGTCACTCCGCCCACAAAAACCGGTTTTAAACGTGCCACCGGTGTCAGTTTCCCGGTTCTGCCGACCTGAACATCGATATCCTGCACAACCGTGAGGGCCTCTTCGGGGGGATACTTATGTGCGCAGGCCCAGCGAGGCTCACGGGAAATAAAGCCCAATTCATTCTGCAGTGCAAGGCTGTTGACCTTATAGACCACCCCGTCAATTTCAAAAGGCAGCGTTTGGCGGATGGATTTCACCCAATCGTGAAACTCGGCCAGTGCCTTCCACCCCTTAACGACCCGGCGCTCTTTGGCGACCGGAAATCCCCAACTCTGTAATCGATCCAGAATCGAACTGTGAGTCAGAGCCACCGCTTCACTGATTTCTCCCAAACCATAGGCATAAAAAGAAAGTTTGCGTTTAGCCGTCACTTTGGGATCAAGCTGACGAAGGCAGCCGGCGGCCGCATTACGGGGATTGACAAAAGGTTTGAGCCCTTCAAGGCGCTGCTCATCATTGAGACGCTCAAAGTCGGCCTTGTGCATGATGACTTCGCCTCGCACTTCAAGAATATCGGGTACCCCTTGAGGCAAACGCAGCGGAATCGTGCGAATCGTTTTCACATTAGCCGTCACGTCTTCACCGACAAGCCCGTCGCCTCGCGTAGCAGCGGACACAAGAATTCCCGACTCATAGCGCAAATTCATCGCCAAGCCGTCAAATTTCAGCTCGACATCGTATTCAACGTCTTCATCGCCATCGCTGAGCCCCAATCCTTTACGGACACGCTCATCAAATGCCCGAGCACCTTCTGCTTCAAAATCAGTTTCTGTATGAATGGAGAGCATCGGCACGGCGTGGCGAACTTTAGCCAAATCACTGCGCGCCGCTCCTCCAACCCGCTCGGTGGGAGAAGCTTCGGATTTAAATTCCGGATGCGCCTTTTCCAATTCGCTTAATTCGCGGAATGCTTTATCGTATTCACTGTCGGGCACACTTGGCGCATCCAACACGTAATACTCGTAATTCCATCGCTCCAAATCTTTTTCGAGCGAGCGCATTCGAGAGGCGATTTTCTCCAAATCATCCTGAGACTCATGTTCAGGAAAATCGTCAAACAAACTTAATGTGTTATCAATGATAGGTTTTGTCATGGGTTAAAAAGAGCGGCCCGAGGGTCGCTCTTAGAATTTTTTAATCAGTCGCGGGTAAAGAGCACTCGGGCGCGATCACTGCCGGGCTCAATATCAGCCTCGAGCATTTCTTTGTAATACTTATTGAGCTGAATGTTAATGGACTGAGCCGATTCGGTATTGATCGGTCTGTCACGCGTATCCTGCAGCTGCAGATTGAGTCTCGCGCACAAATCATTCGCTACTGTGAATAAAGTGCGAAGAGGCTTACTGTCGGGCTGAGCCAACGGGGCATCGAGAGCAAGCGAGAGATAACGTCTGTCAAAATCATCCTGGTGCAGGAAAATCGTTGCCTCGGCGATGTGCTTGGCTGTACCTAAGAAATAGCGCATGGGATTAAGTTGGGTGAAGCCCGCCAAACGAGCCGCTTCTGCCACATCATTGGGATTGAGCGGTTCTTTTGAAGCCATGATGAAATTGAGCTGCACATCGAGCCGCAGCACATTCTTATAAAGCTTTTGAGCGCGGGTCACGATTTCATGAGAAGATTCCATCTCGGTGTCAGCTTCAAGCGCAATTCCGTTTTGCTGCACGACATTGAGAAAGCGGCTTGCATCCATCTCATTGATGCATGAACGGCGGTTAGCCAAAAGAAGCACCGCAGCCAATTCTGTGTAACGGCCGACGGGACTCGGCTGATACCAGCGCTTATTGTCAGCGCGGCGCACATAAAGACGAAGCGGCAGGCCCAATTTTTGGAAATTGGCCACCATGTCCATCATTCTTGAGCCGTCAACGGCTTTCGTGCATTGAATATAGGCAACGCTGTCGGTCACACGGTCGTAGTGAATGCGAGCCAGGCCCTCTTTAGGAAAGACACTGACAGCAGGGGCCGCTTCCTCAGTCTGCTGAGGTTGTTTCTCCTCAATTTCCGGGAAATTGTCGTCAAACAAGTCTTCCTGCTTAGGCTCTGTTTTCTTTTCTTCAACTTTGACCGTCTCAGTCGTCGAGGTCACTTCAGAAGTAGCGGCGACAGGCGTCTCAGCCGACTGAGGCGTCGTTCCCAATACCGCAGCTTCCCATTCATCAGGCGAGGGCTTTAAGTTAACACCGGCTGAAGGTTCTTTTTCATGATCAGAAACGTCCGTTACGACAAAGGGAGGATTTTTCTCCTCGGTAAGCGAATCCACTCCCAGTTCATTTTCACTTTCCTGAGGCTCGGGACGAGGAAACAGTTTGGGTTTATTCAGTCTTCCGTTTTCGCCGTAAATATCATCACGGGGTTCCCTGCTGATGCCGACCATCCCTTTTGAATTTTTCTTGGCTTCCATACGGGACCATAAAAATAAGCCCACCAAAATCACGGCCGCGCCGATCACCAGGAAAAGAACTGTCTCATTCATAAGAAAAAACCTCTAAAGCGCCGCACCTGAAGGCACAAAGCATCTCACCGAGCTCACGGTCTCGGTTATCGTTCGAACACAATCTGCTATTTTAGAGCAAGGCGGGATATCTTTTCAGACTTAACGCAAGAAAATTTAAAGAGCCGGGAAATGAGTTTCGCAAGCACTTCATCTTGCCTGCGAAACTCTGCCTGTCAGCGGCTTTGAGGCTTTTGAGCGTAGCGGCTTGCCTCGGCAATATCAACGCTCACCACACGCGAGACGCCGGGCTCCTTCATCGTCACACCGATCAGTTGATTGGTGTGCTCCATCGTCACCCGGTGGTGCGTAATCATCATAAATTGCGTGTTATCGCTCATTGCGCCGACAAGACGAGACAAACGCTCCTGATTGGCCTCATCAAGCGGCGCATCGATTTCATCCAAGAGACAAAATGGTGCGGGATTGAGCGTAAAGAACGCAAAAACCAAAGCCGTTGCCGTCAGGGTCAATTCACCGCCGGAAAGCTGCCGGATCGAATGATTATGTTTGCCGGGGGGATTGGCAAACATTTCAATACCGGCCTCAAGCGCATCATCGCTTGTCATTTCGAGCCGCGCATGACCGCCGTTAAAGAGCTGCGTGAACTTCTGATTAAAGGCTTCATTGACACGATTAAAGGTATCCGTCAGCAAAGCACGAGTTTCCTGATCGATCTTTTTAATAGCCGCTTCAATCGTTGCGATGGCCTGCTCTAAGTCAAGCACCTCGTGATCGATTCGCTCGACCTCCTCGGTCTGAGTCTTCAGCTGTTCCAAAGCGGCATGATTCACAGCGCCAAGCGCAGCCATCTCCCGCGCGATTCGCTCCACGTCCAAACGAAGTGCGTTGAGTTTCGGGCGTTCGGTTTCATAGCGTGTTCTGAGCGCGCTCTCATCGAAATCGAGTTCTTCAAGGCGGCTTTTCACCGTGCCGTATTCCACTTCATGCTGACCGCGCTTGGCAATCAAATCTCCCATGCGGTTTTGTTCACGGCGTTTAGCCTCTTCGAAGGCTTCCAGTGACTTTTCGCTCTCTGCCAACTTCGATTCAATCGAGCCCAATACAGCCTTTGCCTCATCAAGCGACTTCAGCGCTTCTTCGCGCTTAGCGAGCAGCTGCTCAAGACCGGCTTTCTGACTGTCTTCATCGAGTTCTTCAAGTCCGGCACTGACGTGTTCAATCTTTTCTTTTAATTCAGCCTGCTCGTTTTGAGCCAAAAGCTGCGCACGCTGTGCCTCGGCAATTCTTTCGGTAAGCGTTTTCAGCGTAAGCTCAATTTCGCGCTGCGTATAGGCAAAGACATTAAATTCCTGCTCTGCCTGACGGGCTGCCTCTCGAGCTGCCTCCCAAGCCAGGCGCGCGTCTTCAGACTTTTGCTGACGAAGCGCAACTTCTTCATCCAGAGCACCGAAACGCTCATCGGCTTCGTCAATTGCCGCTGCGGTTTCTTCAAGCTCTTCCTGAGCTTCTTCGATCCAAGCGCCCAATTCCTCGCTTCGGTTTCGATAAGCTTCAATGGCTGCGCTCATCCGAGTGACTTCCAGTGCAAGTTCACTTTCTTTAAGCCGAACCGATTCAAAATGAGTATTGGCACTTTGAAGGCGCTCGGACATCTGAGACACCTGCATATGTGCCTGCCCCATCGCCTGATGAAGATCTTCGAGCTCATGGCGAAGGGCCACGGCCTCTTCTTCCAAGGAAGTGATTTCAGCTCGGCGTGACAGCAATCCGGTTGAGTCATCGGCCCAGAAATTTACGCTGACCCGATCAATGATATGACCTTGAGGTGTTACAAAGTGAGCTCCTGCAGGCAGCATCTCTACCCGTGAAAGGGCTTCTTTAACATTTTCAGCGACGAAATAATGTGAGAGCCACCGAGAAAGTGCCGCCTGCGTTTGATCATTTCGATGATCAAAATGAAGCTTTTCGATAAGACCGGTCAAACCTTCCGGAGCCGAAGACTTTTCAATCGGCAAAAGCGTCGAGTAAAAAGTAAGTTTTGTGGGCGGCGCGGCAAGCTCAAAACCGGCAGCCATACTGAGATTGGAAATACCCAACGCATTGACACGTTCACGAAGCACAGCTTCGAGCGCCCGAGTCCATTGCGGTTCAGGGTCAAGTTTTTCAAAAAGTCTTGCCAATCCCGAAAGCCCCTGGCGATTGAGCCATTCAGACAACTTGTCTGCCGTGAGACTCTTTTCCTCAAGTTCCTTTAAAGTGGCAAGCTTTGCCGTGATAGCAGCCAGGCGCTGCTCTTTTTCATGGATCTTACTTTGTGCCTCTGTCAGCACTTGGCGAGACTCTTCAAGCATTGCCTGAGACTCTTCACGCTCGGCTTTCAGTGCTTCACTGTCTTCTTTAACGATCGCAAGCTCTTCCTTTAAGGCTTCGTAGCGCCCCATATCCGGCGCCTGCGTTTGAGAAGCCTCCCGCTTGAATTTTTCCAAACGAAGCGTGAGCTCCTCTTTGGTCTTGGACAATCGCGCCAATTCAAGCGACAAAGCCCGAGATTCATTTTCAATGCGCTGAGACTCTTGCTGAAGCACTTCATAGGCGCGTCCTTTTTCCTGGACCGCTTCTTCAGCAAGTGCCTTTTTTTCTTCAAGAGCCGCTTCACGTTCGCCGGCGCTTGCCACAAGCTCCTCTTTTTCTTCCTGCTGAGCCCTCAATGTGCGGATACGATCACCTTGAACAGTGATCTCCCTGCCTCGCGCCTCAAGCATCGAGCGATAGCTCTCAAGCTGCGTTTTCATGAGGGCACGCCTTTCAATAATTGAGCGGATATTGCCCTCAACAGCTGAAATTTCTTTATCGACCTCGGCTAAAGATTGAGTCTTACCCAATACGGTGATATTGGCATCATTTAAGCGGGAACGCTCCTGCTGAAGCGCCTGACGCAATTTCTGAGAATCCGATTCATTTTGACCGACATTGGCTTGGGCTTGAGCAATTTGAGCGTTGATACGGTCAATCGCGTTTTTGGCCTCCACCATCTGAGTAAACCACCAAAGGGACTCTTGGGCCTGACGTTCGTGATTAAGCTGCTGATACTGCTGCGCAACCTTTGCTTCTTCTTCAAGCCGTTTTAAAGACTCTCGGCGAGTGACCTGCAGGTCACTGACTCGATCCAAATTGGCGCGGGTGCTTGCCAGTTTGGATTCTGCTTCCTTGCGGCGCTTTTTGTATTTGGAAACACCTGCCGCCTCTTCCAGATACTCTCTTCTCTTTTCGGGGGAGTCTTTGGCAAATTCCGTCACCATGCCTTGGCTGATGATGGCGTACGAATTTGCCCCAAGGCCGGTACCCATAAAAAGATCGCGCACGTCCGTGGCACGGACCTGCTGATTGTTTATAAGGTAGGAACTTGTGTTGTCGCGCGTCAGAACACGCTTGACTGAAATATCCGCATAAGAGCCCCAGGGACCCTGCAGTGTACCGTCACTGTTGTCGAAAACCAATTCGACCATCGCGCGGCCGGCGGGTTTGCGGTTATCGGACCCGGCAAAAATCAGCTCACTCATGCTCTTGCAGCGCAGATCGCTTGCCTTGCCTTCACCCAGCGCCCAACGAACGGCTTCAATCACATTGGATTTGCCGCACCCGTTCGGCCCCACAATACCGACAATGGATGAGGGGACTTCAATAGTGGTGAGATCTGCAAACGATTTAAAACCGCTGATGCGAATTTGGCGCAAACGCACGAGATTATGTTCCTAATAGTAAAAGTGACTGATTCTAAAAACAAAAAGAGCGTCTTGTCCAGACGCCTCGGCTGCCGATTATTCCAACCGGCAGCGCTTGTGTTGATTGGTTATTGACGGCGATCCCGATCAGTTTCAGGCGACGGATCCTCGTGAATAAAAGTATCATGGTACGCAATTCGCCACGAACGGTAATAGCACCACATACGGAAAAAGCAGATAAAGAGCGATCCGACCCAAATGCTCAGCGTATTGTCAAATCCCAGCTCAATCATCGCAATGTAGAGCCAGCAGCCCGCAAAGGCCACGGAACCGTAAGGCTGATGGTCATAAATGAGCGACGGCTTAATATTGAGGAACGTATCACGGCACAAGCCCCCGAACACACCGGTAGCCACACCGCAAAGCACAGCCGGCAAATAGGGCACACCGAGACTCACACCGTGGCTTGTGCCGACAGCGGAGAAAAAGCCCAAACCGATAGCATCACTCCAAACAAACACGTCATAGGACAAGTGCTTTTTATAGAAACGGAAAATCATCGGAGTGAAAATGGTAATCAGAAGCACCAGCCACACCAACTCCTGATTGGCAATCCAATACATCGGACGGCGGTCAATCAAAAGGTCACGAACAATCCCGCCGCCAAAAGCCGTGGAAAAAGCCAGCACGAAAATACCGACCGGGTCACATTTCATTCGGATGCCGATCAGCACACCGGCAAAGGCAAAAGCCACGATGCCGATGACGTCAGTGAGATACAGAAGGTCAACCTTGTTGTAAAAGGCAAGCAGAGTCGCCGAGATATCCATAGCTGAAAATTCAAATGTTTGGTTTCTATAAAAATTTTCGACATTTTAAGCAATTTCAAGTTTTGCTTCAAAATGTCCAAAAAAAAACTCCTCCGCTTGGGAGGAGCCGCTCAAATAGCAAAAACTATTCGATGAATTTATCTGGGATCTCGAAACGATGTTCCCGAAGCTTTTCAATACCCATGGCATCGTAGCGTTCAAACGGCTGATGAATCCAGGGATTGTTATCCAGGAACTCGCACCAGTAATCCGGCGTAAAGACAGAGTGTGACTTCCACCAAAGAACTGCCACACGAATTTCAGTAATGGCCGGATACTGTTTCTTTAAATGCTCGACGACTTGAACGAGGGTCTTACCGGAATCCACCATGTCGTCAACCAAGAGCAGACGGCCGGCGATTTCGCCCCCCGTCTTGGTGATAAAAGAGGCGATGTCCAGATCACCCTGCTGCTTGCCGGCAGCTTCTCGGTAAGAGCTCGTGGCTAAAATCGCCAACGGCATGTCGTGAACACGCGAGAAGATATCCCCTACCCGCATGCCGCCGCGCGCCAGGCATAAAATGCAGTCAAAATCGTAGCCGTCATCGGCCACTTTTAAAATGAGTTGCTCGACGAGATCGTCGTATTCGTCTTGGGTTACAAACAGATCGGTCATAGAACTTCAAGGGGCGGCCGCAACCGCCCCTTCTCATATCAGTTATTTAGTAAACGGGTTATCAAGCATGATGGTTTGCGAACGGTCGGGACCGGTCGAGACCACTGCAATCGGGCAGCCCGCGACTTCAGACAAACGCTGCAGATAGCGCTTGGCGGTTTCAGGCAAGTCTTCCCAACGGGTAACACCGAACGTGCTTTCCTTCCAGCCCGGGAAGTCTTCATAAATCACTTCGCATTGAGCGCAGGCTTCAGCGCCATAGGGCATCACTTCAACTTCTTCGCCCTGGTACTTGTAGCCGACGCCTAAACGAACCGTATCCAAACCGTCCAACACGTCGAGCTTCATCACAGCCAAACCGCGCAAACCGTTGATTTGCACAGCGCGGCGCATGGCGGCACCGTCAAACCAGCCGCAGCGGCGCGGACGTCCGGTCACGGCACCGTACTCATAGCCCTTGTCGCGCAGATGCTGTCCGATTTCGTTATTGAGTTCAGTCGGGAAGGGACCTTCACCCACACGCGTGCAGTATGCCTTGGTGATGCCCAAGACATAGTCGATTCGGTGAGCACCGACACCGGCACCGGAGCAAACGGCGCCTGCCACGGTGTTGGAGCTTGTCACATAGGGATAAGTGCCGTGATCGATATCGAGCATGGAGCCTTGAGCGCCTTCAAAGAGGAATGACTTACCTTCGTCCATGAGTTTATTGATCGTGTAGGACACGTCGGTGAGCATCGGCTTGATGCGGGGCGCGTAAGCCAACGTTTCATCAATGACTTTGTTGATGTCAAGCGCCTGAGCGCCAAGCAGCTGCGTCAATTCGAAATTGTGATATTCCATCACGTCGCGCACACGTTCAATGAAGAACTTTTCATTGAAAAGGTCAGCCACGCGGACACCGCGGCGAGCCACCTTGTCTTCATAGGTCGGACCGATGCCGCGGCCGGTGGTACCGATTTTCTTAGCGCCGGCGGCAGCTTCACGTGCATGGTCCAAAGCGATGTGATACGGCATCACCAAAGGCGCGTTGCCGGAAACGCGAATGCGGTGCTCGGCCTCGCAACCGTGAGCACGCAGCTGTTCGATTTCACCGAAAAAGGCCTCGGGGCAAAATACGATGCCGTTGCCGAGATAGCAGGTCATCGTCGGGGGCATGATGCCGGAAGGAATCAATCGAAGAATCGTTTTATGTCCGTTAATCACTAAGGTGTGACCGGCGTTGTGGCCGCCGTTAAAACGCACCACACCGTCCACTTTTTCAGTAAGCCAGTCAACAATCTTGCCTTTACCTTCGTCACCCCATTGAGCGCCGACCACGACAACATTCTTAGCCATTTTTTATCCCCAGGAATTCAATAAAAACTTGAAAGCCGTAATGAACAATCGTCATTACTCGCAACCTTCTTATTATGACTGAAGTCACTCGATTTTTGTAGTCCTAAAAGCGACCTTGCTTGTATAATCGTCGCCGAAAGTTAAATACCCCACCCGCATACGGCCGCTTGCATTTATCTCAGGCCGTTTCTCGAGGAAAACCATGACGGTTACAATGCCCGAACCCAAAAATACCTTGCTCGGCAAGGACACTGTATACGGTGATCAGTACAACCCGGATCTGCTGCAGGCTATTTCCCGCTCATTAGGGCGCGATGCAATCGGCAGACAACATTTCAGAGGCGTTGATATTTGGCGCCTCTATGAGCTGTCTTGGTTAAATGATCAGGGCATTCCGCAGACTGCCATCGGTGAAGTGCGTGTTCCGGCCACTTCGCCCTTTATTGTGGAATCCAAATCACTGAAACTCTATTGCGGCTCTTTTGCCATGTCGAAAATAGACAGCATTGAAAAGCTTGCCGCAGTCATGACTCATGATCTGTCAACGTGCCTTAAAGCGCCTGTTGAGGTTCGGCTTTTTCCGCTCCCGCAATACAAGGGAAATCTTTGCCGGATGCCGGGCACCTCTCTTGACACTATTAGATTAGATGATGGGGACCTCTTTGATTCTTATGAGACCGAACCCAATTTCCTGACATTTAATCCGGATGACAGTCGAACAATTTGTGAAACGTTCTCAACAACCGTTTTTCGATCACTTTGCCCGGTAACTGGTCAGCCTGACTTGGCGGCTGTCATGATTCACTACAAGGGGCGCTCAATTGACCGTGCCGGTCTTTTGAAGTACCTCGTTTCCTACCGACGTCACAGAGGTTTTCACGAGCAGTGCGTCGAGCAGATTTACCACGACATCGTCTCCCGATTGAGCCCCGAAGAGCTTGAGGTATACGCCTGCTTTACACGGCGAGGCGGCATTGACATCAATCCCTTCCGCTCATCATTCAGAGATGAGCCCGAAGAAACCATCCGAGAATTGAGACAGTAGACTTCTTCCCATAAACCAAACAGCCCGCTTTCGCGGGCTGTTTGCTACGAATCTCAGGCTGTCAGAAGCCAGATTATTCCGACTCCCACAAGCAACAAACCGAGACCGATTTTTCGGATCACTTCAGCAGAAGCAATGCGTCCGATTTCACGCACTGACTCTAACCACTTTTCGGGTGCCGTAAAAGGAATCAGCCCTTCAATAATGCAGACGAGCGCAAAAGCGAGCACCCAGGTTTGCCAAGTCATTTTTACTTCGCCTCAGGCTCTTTCATGTACTTGAAGAAATCGGCTGAGGGATCCACAACCATGACGTCCTTCTTATTGGCAAAGCTTGCACGATAAGCTTCAATATTGCGATAGAAGCGCGCAAACTCAGCATTCTTCGAGAAGGCCGAAGCATAGGTGGCATTGGCAATCGCGTCGCCTTCGCCCTTAATCTGCTGAGCCTGGTTATAAGCTTCAGCCAAAATCACCGCGCGCTGACGATCTGCATCGGCTCCGATTTTTTCGGCTTCTGCCGCACCGGTTGAACGTTCTTCGGCAGCCACGCGCTTGCGCTCTGCTTCCATACGGCGATAGACGGATTCGGAAATTTCAGGCGTAAAGTCCACGCGTTTCAAGCGCACATCCACCACTTCCACACCGACATCGCGCACGCGTTCCTGCAAACCCGTGCGAATTTCAAGCATGGCCACATCACGCTCGCGGGAAGTAATACCATTGACCGTGCGTTTGTTGACGGTTTGGTTCAATGCATCGCGAAGTAAAGCCGAGATACGGTCTTCGGCTGCGCGCTCATTGCCTTGGAAAGATACCCAGTACAAACGCGGATTGGCAATGCGCCACTTGACAAACGAATCGATCATCAGGTTTTTCTTTTCGCTCGTTTGCACAAGATCAGCTGTCGGCGCATCCAAAGTCAAAATACGCTTATCCAAATAAACGACATTTTGAAAAGGTGGCGGCAGCTTCACGTGAAGTCCCGGTTCAGAGACCACTTCCTTTAATTCGCCCAAAGCAAATACCAAGGCATGTTCCCGTTCATTGACGGTATACAAACAAAATTTGGTTGCCGCCAAAGCCACCAATGCTACCAAGGCCAAGGTCGGTAATTTTTTCATTCTTTTCTCCTCTATCCCCGGTTAGCGTACACGCTCGCGAATGGCATCACGGGCACTGTAATTTCTGCTCACTGCACGCTGAGAAGTCTGTGCAGCAGGCTGAGTCGTTGCGGCCGAACTGTTTTGTGTGCTTTGAGTCGGAGCCGCTGCAGAGGCAGCTGACGCCGCATTTTGCTCCATCAACTTATCAAAAGGCAGATAGAGCAGATTGTTGCCGCCGCTTGTGTCTACATAAACCTTCGTTGTGGATTGCATGACTTGCTGCATCATGTCCACATACATACGGTCACGAGTCACGCGAGGGGCTTTTTCATACTGAGCGAGCACCTGAGTGAAACGATCGACATCACCCTTGGCAGTCTCCACCACACGAGCCTTGTAACCCTCTGCTTCCTGAGCAAGACGAGCTGCCATACCTCGCGCCTTAGGAATCACATCATTGGCGTAAGCCTGACCTTCGTTAATCTGACGTTCGCGGTCCTGTCCGGCTTTCACAGCATCGTCAAAAGCCGCCTGCACGGGCTGCGGAGGCTGAGCGTTTTGAATGGCCACACTCATCACTTCAATACCCGTGTGATAGCGATCAAGCATCTCCTGCATGATCTTTTTAACGTCTTCGGCGATTTCCTGCTTACTTTCAAAAAGCACGCTGTCCATCTTCTTACGGCCGACGACTTCACGCATGGCACTTTCGGCGGATTGACGCACGGACTCATCCGGGTCGCGAGAGCGGAAGATGTAATTCATCGCCCCTTCACCCGTCTTGATGCGGTACTGAACATTGAAGCGTAAATCGACAATATTTTCGTCATCGGTAAGCATCAGAGCTTCTGCCTCACGGTTGGCTCTGCCCATGGCACCGATTGCCACCGTACGCACGCTGCTCACGTCGACAATGTCGGCCTGCTGAACCGGCCACGGCAAATGCCAACGGAAACCCGGCATTGTGGTTTCGGTGTATTTACCGAAAGTCGTCACGATACCCGACTGACCTTCAGGCACAATGTAAAAACCGGTTGCGGCCCACAGACCGATCACAACGACGGCGGCAAATGCCAATCCGCGACCGCCGGGCTGCTTTTTAATAAATTTAGGCGGCTGCATATGCTTGAAAGATTCAAATTGTTTTTTCAACTGATCCTGAGTACTGGGACCGTCGGATTGACGACGGGGCTCTTCTTCGCGGCGCTGTTCAAAGGACTGCTCGTTGGAGCGACGTTCGTCAGAACCGTCGCGGCTTTGTCCGAGCATACCGCCCAAGGCACGGTTGAACTCGTCCCAAAGACGGTCCAAGTCATCGCCTTCGCTGCGTTTTTTGGGATCGTTGTTATTGGCGCCGAAGCGGTCATCATCGGGTCGGCGATTATCTGATTCTTGGTTTTGATTCTCGGACGAATTCTTTTTTTCTTCTTTATCGTCCGGTCCACGGCCCCAATGCGGGTCATTCAAAGACATGGATTAACTCCTCGGCCATCTGAGAGCCGAAACCGACAGACAACCGCTTACTAACAATATAAAAGTGAATGGATTATTTTAGTCGAAAAAAAAGGCAGACTCTTAAATGAATCTTAGGAAGTTGAGAATAATTGTCGTCTGTAACGATTTTTCTGATTAACCTATCAGGTATTTCCCTTAAATTTGCCCTTCGATAAGCCGTTTATAGGCAGAATTACGTAGACGGAAAATTGTTACATACTTTATTATCCGTTACGTGGATGTTTAGGGCATCCATTTCTTTTAAATATTGTCTAACAATAAATAAGGATCATCCTATGTCTGAACAAGAAAATAAGACTAAGGAAGAAAAGTGCGGTATTGGTGGTTATATCGCCTTGGTTTTCGCCATTGTCTTCTTCTCCGGTGTTTGCGCCGGTAACCACTGGTGGGCCATTTTCGACTTCTCCACGTTGAATGGCGCATTCGGTAAGGTTGTTACGAACGTGACGCTTAACGGTGACGCCATCAAAACGGCCACCGGTATGTTCCGCGGTGTCGGCGGTTCCGGCGCTATCGACGGTTTCTGCTTCGCATTGACCTTGGTTCCGACCGTTATGTTCGCTTTGGCCATGATCACGGTCTGCGACCACTACGGCGCTTTGGCTGCTGCCCGCCAACTCTTGACCCCGATTCTCCGTCCGTTGATGGGTATCCCGGGTTCCTGCTCTTTGGCTTTGATCGCTTCCCTGCAATCCACTGACGGTGGTGCCGCTTTGACCCGCCAATTGTTGGACAAAGGTGAAATCACCGAAGACGAAGCCGACGTGTTCGCTATGTTCCAATTGTCTGCTGACGCCACGATCACCAACTTCTTGGGTGCCGGCGTCGTGTTGTTGAGCTTGACGGACTCCGCCGGTAACACCGTTCCTGCCTCCATCGCCTTGTGCTTGGGCATCATGCTCGTTATGAAGGTTGTTGGTGCTAACATCGTGCGCTTCTTGAAGATTTTCATGTCCAAGAAGAAGGCCGCTTAATTCAGGATTGGAGGAATAAATACTATGTCTAGCGAAAACAGCAAGCAGATGGTCACCGACGTATTCGTCAAGGGTGCTATCCAAGGTTGGGGCATTGCCACGCACTCCACGATCCCGAATGTGTTGATGGCTTTCGTGATCATTCGTGTTTTGAACGTTGCCGGTCTTTTGCCGATCTTGGGCGATATCTTCCGTCCGTTGATGGGCTTGTTCGGCCTTCCCGGTGAAGCTGCCGCAGTGTTGATCGCCGGTTGGATGTCCATGGGTGGCGGCGTTGGTGTGGCTGCTGCTTTGTTTGACCAAGGTGCCTTGTCCGTTACGGACTGCGCCATCTTGGCTCCCGGTATCTACTTGATGGGTTCTCAATTGCAATACATGGGTCGTTGCTTGGGCGTTATCGGTACGCGCGGCTACATGATCCCGATTTTGATGGGTGTTGCAATTATCAACGCTTTCATCGGTATGATCATCATGAACATCATCGTCTAGTATTGACTTGACGTTCTGATAAACCGACAAAGGGGATTAAAAATAGTTTTAATCCCCTTTTTCATAAACATAACAGTACAATTTCATCAGGTCGGTCGAGTTCAGCTCGATCGGTTCATAACATCATTTAGAAAGGATATTTCCGATGGTTCAAGAATTTTTGAAGGACTTGGAAAAGGTTGTCAACGTTGACGCCGGCACAGCTTGCATTGACGGCGTTAAGCAAGTTGCCGAAACGTTCAAAGGCATGTACGAAGGCATCGGCTTTACCTCCAAGCTTGTTGACTTGGGCGACAAGGTCGGTCCCGGTCTCTTTGCTACCAATAAGCCCGAAGCCACGCACTACGACGTGATGCTCAACGCTCACATGGATACGGTTTTCCCGGCTGGCACCGTGGCTGTTCGTCCGATGTCCATCAAGGGTGACCGCGCCTACGGTCCCGGAGTCTTGGACTGCAAAGCCGGCTGCATGACGATCTTCTACGCTTTGAAGAATTTGCCCAAAGAAACGTTGGATAAGCTCTCCATCTTGGTCGCCTGCAATCCTGATGAAGAAACCGGTTCCGTGTCTTCTCACGACTGGTTGAAGGAATGCGCCTCCAAGTCTGACCGCGCTTTGATTTTTGAACCGGCCCGTGAAGGCGGTGAATTGGTTTGCGCCCGTAAGGGTTCCAGCACCTACAAGATCACCTTCCACGGTGTTTCCGCTCACGCCGGCAACTGCCCGGAACGCGGCCGTGACGCTATCTACGCTATGGTGAAGTTCATCGCCGCCGTTAAGGAATTGGCTGATTGGGATCGCGGTATCACGCTCAACTTCGGCGTGGTGCACGGCGGTACGGCTGCCAACATCACTCCCGAAAGCGTTGAGATTCTCGGCACAATCCGCACCCTCGACTCCAAGATAAGAGAGCAGGCTCTCACAAGAGTCAAGGAAGTTGCCGAAAGCGTAGCCAAGACATACCGCGCCGAGGCTATTGTCGAATACGATGAGGCCAACACACCTCCCGTCATCAACGACGCCGACATAGTCAATCAGTTTGCCGAAATCTTCAAGGAGACAGTGGGCGAGGAAAATGTCAATGTAACCGACAACAACTCTGTCAACGGCTCTGAGGACTTTGCATACATCGCAGAGCGCGTACCTTCCGCAATGGTTTCCTGCTCCTGCGGCAGCCGCGACGAAGGCTATGTGCACCCCATGCACAATCCTCAGGTTCGCTTTAACGAGGAAGGTCTTGCATACAGCTCGGCTCTCTACGCAAGCACAGCCTTCAACTGGCTCAAAAACAACAAATAAACATATAAGAGGTAATGCAAAATGAAAAAGGTACTCGGAGTGCTGGGCGGCATGGGCCCTCTGGCAACGGCGGATTTTTTCACAAAAATCGTAAATCTCACCAAGGCTGACGCCGACAGTGACCATATCCACATTCTCATCGACAACTATCCCCAGATAAAGGACAGGACGGCCCACATAGTAAACGGCGCCGAGTCTCCCCTGCCCCAGATGATAGAGGCCGTCAAGAGACTTATGGAGGGTGGCGCAGACCTTATCGCCATGCCCTGCAACACGGCCCACTACTTTGCCGAGGGAATTCAGAAGGCCACAGGCTGTGAGTTTGTCCACATTCTCAAGGTAAACGCCAAGGCCGGCAAGGAGCGCTTCGGCGCAGACAAAAAGGTCGGTATCCTCGCCACAACAGGCGTTGTGAAATCGGGCATCTATGTCAAAGCCTTTGCCGACGAGGGCATCGAGAGCATTCTTCCCCAGCCCGATGAGCAGGAGAAAATACTCAAATACATCTACGATGTAAAGGGTGGAAAATATCCCGAAAATCCCAAGGATTTCACCGATATATTGGACTCCATGATGGCAAGAGGCGCCGATTATTTCGTCCTCGGCTGCACAGAGCTGCCCCTTATCGCAGACCACTTGAAGCTTCATGACCGCTACAATCTTTTGGACACCACATACGAGCAGGCAAAGGCCGCCGTTGTGGCCTGCGGCTACGAGCTGAATATCTAAGCCATAAAACACGAACAGCCCCCTATCGGGGCTGTTCTTCTATAAGGAGCACATATGACACCTTTATTTCACACAGAGGTAAAATACAGCTTTGAGGAATACAAAAGCTTTTACAACGCGTTGCTGATAAGAGAGAAGAGGATATACATAGGCATTTCCCTTATGATACTCGGTCTTTTGGCCCTCGCTTTTCTCACCGAAATATGGGCCATTATTTTTGTGGCCGTCATGACTCCCTTTTTATTCTGGTTTACATCGTCAAGACAGTGCCGCAGAGTTTATGACTCCGCCAAGATATACCACGGCGCGGTGATAAGCTGTGACTTTTTCGAGGATCATCTGGAACAGGCGGGCAAACAGAGCGTAAACAGAGTAAATTACAGCGACATCTACAACATAATCGAAACCAAAACCCATTTTTACATTATGCTTGCAAAAAATCAGGGTATAATCGTAAAAAAATCCAACTGCCCCGACGGCCTTGCGGATTTTATAAAAGGACTAAAAAAATAAAAGCTCCCCAAAGGGAGCTTTTTATTTTATATATCTGTATAAAAGCCTGCGCTGAAATTACCGCTTTTGCCCGGACTGATGCTTGCAGTAGCTTCAATGGCGTTGGGTCCCGTTTCCTCGAAAACAATATACTCTTTATCATCTATATTTTCTCTGAACCATTTCTCGGTTTCTTCGTTCAAAGGATACATTCCTACTCTTACAACATTTTTATTTTGCCATGCGCCAAAATCTGTTATATGAGCCGGCTGCTTTGCATTCTCATTGGCTATTTTAAAATCGCGTATCTTCTCTACTGTATCTAAAAGCTCCCTCAGACTATACTTGACATATCCGAAGATTATATCATTTTGACCGGCAGCTCTCGCTATCTCTTCCTTTACGCTTTTCGCCTTTCTGCTGGAGAAAAACAACCCGTCTTTATACTCCTCGGTCAGCAGCACCACTAAATTGCCATCTGCATTTATGTACATTCCTCCGTAATAGTCGGGATACCCTTCGGGCGTTATCCCGTTCATCGTGTATCTGCCCTCATCGGATTTGGTTCGGTTCTTTTGGTAATTTTCCTCAAGATACCGATCGATATTGGCGGCAGACTCTCTTGCCGTTACTGCATTGACCTCAAATCTTTCGCTTACATTTACGGTTTGATTTACCTGAAGCTTTCTGTCTTCGCCGATTTGATATGAGAAGGCCACTGCGGACACGCAGAGTATCATAACTGCCAGCATGATAAATATTCGCTTGTTTTTCATAATCGCTTCCTCCTGTTTTTAATTTATTTTAGGGTAAAAAAAACGCATGAACACCCTTTTAACCGATGCTCATGCGTCTGTCCTTACGGTTTTTATTCGCCCTCTCCAAAGCTCATAGGAGAAATATATGTGTTTAAACCAGCTTTTGCCCCGACGCACAAGCTTTGCTATGCACATATTCTTTTCCTCCTTTTTATAGATGATTTTTATATATACAATATATCATATTTTTATTGTAATATCAATATTTTCCCTGTTTTAGCTTCCTTCTTCGGCATACAAAAATAAAAGCTCCCCAAAAGGAGCTTTTTTAGTTTCATAGGCTTTTGATATATTCAATAGGCGCTCTGAGATACTCTTTGTCAGTAAAGTCGGTCTTTTTACCGTAGGTGGCTATGATCTCCCTGTCCTCGTCGGTAAGCTTATCTTGAGCTTTCGCTTTCAGCGACAGAACAAGAGCCTTCATCATGGTCCTGTGTACAAAGTTCATTTTGGAATAGTCCAAAACCCCTCTGACATGGAAAATCTTTACCTTATCCGTTTTCTCTTTCAGGGCCTTTTCCAGAGATTTCCTTATATTTTCCACATTCTCCCTGTTTGCCACATCGGCTATGCCGCAGGTTATAAGCACTATGTCTTTGCCTTCCGTCATGTCAAAACTGCGGGTCACAAGGTCTATCCCCATCATACCCCCTGCGTACAGTCCGCCTATCAGGACTATGGTGTCGTAATCCGCCAATCTCTCACAGGAGACTTCTTTTCGCTCCAGCATGTCGCATCCTATTTCGCCGCTGAGCCATTCGGCGTATTTTTTTGAGCTGCCGTAAAAGGACTTATATACCACAACTGTCTTTTTCATAGTTGTCTCTCTCTTCATCAAAGGACAGAATGTATCTGTCGGCAAGACTTTTCAGCTCGTCCTGCTTTTTCTCGGCGCTGTCATAGATGCCTACCGTATAAAAGCCTGCACTTTTGGCAGTTTTCAGGGCATAGAGGGCGTCCTCATAGACCACCGTGTCTTTTTTGTCGGTGCCTATTATTTCGAGGGCTTTTTCATAGATATCGGGCTTGGTCTTTCCCTTGCCCACCATGCCGCAGGTCAGCACCTCTGTGAAATATTTCAAAACTCCGCATCTTTCAAGGGCGGCCTTTATGAGATACTGATCGGTGGAGGTGGCGACGCACATCTTTACTCCGCCATTATGAATCTTTTCCAGATATTCCTTTACACCCTTTTTGAGTGTAATCTCGTGGAAATATGCCGTCTCGATAAGGCGGTTTATGTCGCCTATGATCTCGGCGTAGCTATCCTTTATGCCGTATTCTGTCTGAAAATACTCGGCCGCCTCCATAAGACTCATGGACGCCACCTTCTCGGTGAGGTTTTCATCGTGGGTTATGCCCCTGCTTTCAAGATATCTGCTGCCCACATTGTACCATACAGGCATCGAGTCAAAAAGCGTTCCGTCGGCGTCAAATATCGCCCCTTTTATATGAGCCTGTCGAAAAAATGTTTCCGCAAATGAAGGAGCTATGCTCCAATGGGGGAGCTCGAGGGGGCGATAGCCCGCCTCGAATAAGATCGAATGCCCCGCG
>ERZ779866.1233-NODE-1233-length-26545-cov-18.907399_pt1 | contig 26545 bp, 19 predicted proteins | sample MGYA00511248_ERZ779866 | MGnify/ENA primary metagenome ERZ779866 (study PRJEB29588, sample SAMEA2155758) | human gut metagenome | biome: human gut; feature: human-associated habitat; material: faeces | place: Denmark | collected 2008/2010 ... | reverse complement strand
GCCCGGCAAGGGCGTCGTCCAGCCGGAGTTCCATGGCGTCGAGCCGGGCCATCACCTCGGCATTGCCCGCGAAGCGCTCCCGCACCGAAGCGGCGTCCTCGGCGAAGACCCGTGCGGCGGCCCGTACGACCACCTCCCCGGCGCTCAGCCGCTGTCTTCCCCGCATCAGCGCAGCCACCAGCAGGATCAATGCGACAATGGCCAGCAGATAGAAGAAATTGGCCCCGGTAAGCACACCGGAGAGCAGGCAGAAAGCCAGCGCAACGCCGCAAAGCAGGGGCATCATCTTGCGAACCGTTTCGCCCGGTGCGGGCATCGGGACGGTATCCAGCCCGGCCAGCCCCTCTTCGAGACTGGCGAGCATCAGAGAGGGATCGGCTTCGACCCCGGCGGTAATGTCATTGACCACGGCTTCGACGTAATCGGCGCCGCAGGCGGGACAGAGGTTCTGCGAATCGGGCATCTGGGCACCGCAGACGGGACAGGTTTTCATCGTAATCCTAAAGTTAGTTCCGACATGGTTCGATCAGAGTCCGAAGAGCCATTCGCCCAGCGACTTGCCTTTTTTCTCATAGGAATCGGCCTTGGTCTGCTTCAGCGTCTTGGCTTCGGCCGCGGCCTCCTGCTGCGTGCGTTCGCGCAGCTGCTCGGCGTCCATCCTGCGCAGCTCCTGCTCCAGAGCGGCGGCTTCGGCGGCCGCGGCCTGCGCGTCGAGCCGGTTCAGGAAGCGGACGACCTCGCCGTAGTTGGGGCTTACCGGGTTGCACGAGCGGCACAAATCCAGCGCCGCGTCGATATCGCCCTGACGGACCAGAATATCGGCTTCGGCGACGGCCCGCTTCACCTCGTTTTCGAGCAGTTTGTTGTAGACCTGCACCTTGAGGTCGGAGACTGTTTCGTACTCATCGACGTTCTCCGGCACTACCGCCAGCGCGGCCATCGCATCCTCGTACTCCCCGCGGGCGACGAGCGAGTTGATCTTGGAGAGGATCTTCGGCATCTGGCGCGTATAGTAGTCGGCGATGCTCTGCTGCACGTCCTTGATCATCTTGGCGAAACGCACGTCGTTCACGTTCACCTTGTTGATAAGCGAACGCATGCAGGCCTCTTCGCTCTTGCCGTTGGCCTGAAGCGATACGGTCTGGCTGGCGAAAACGGTATTCTCGAAGAGGTTCTTGACCGAAAGGGTCAGGTCGGCACGCACGACATGCACGGTCGTCATGCCCGTATCGACCGTGCCGTCGTCGGTGACGGTAAGCGTCGGCGTGACGACGAAAAGCCCCGCCGCATCGGCCATGCCGTTGCGGGTGATGATCTTGCTGATCTTGTTGCGGAGCGCCGCAGCGTTGCTCTCGCCGAGCTGCGCGGCCGTGTCTTCGTCGATATAGGCCGAAAGGTCGATTACGGTCTGCGCCCGGAGCGACAGCGCGCCCAGCGCGAACGCCGCGAAGAGGGATAGTTTGCGAAGCAGATTCATGGTCTGTTGTTTAGTAGATGATTACGTCGATGGAATTTCCCGTGATCGTACGCGACACGGAGAGGTTCAGCCCCTTGAGGTACTGGTAGAGCGCCAGCGCGAAGTCATTGACGTCGGACTGCATGCCGTCTTCCACGGAGTTGTCCACGAAGATGTCGCTGAAGGCCAGCAGCGTGCTCGTACGGCCCTGCGTATGATATCTGCCGTTCTTGGCGTGACGCTTGACCCACGACACGAGAATATCCGAAAGCGGCATGATGTTGTTGATTTCGGTGTCCATGTCGATCGCCGATCCGGGATCGATCGTGAAACGCACGGCCACGCTCTGTCCGGTCGAGATTTTGGTCGCCATGCGGGTCGAGATCTGTTTCATGAAGTCGCCGATCATCGCCTTGGCCATGACGCCGCACAACACGTCGGCCGTGGTGCGCTTGCGGCCCGAAATTTCGGATTTGGTGGCCAGCGTATTGCCCGTGGCGACCTCGATCGCCTGCAGGGTCAGCGACACGCGCACGCCGCCGTCGTTGACGTCCTGATTGATATCGACGCTCACCGAGACGTCGGCCCCGGAGTTGGCGAGAATCGCGTCGTCCAACGACATGCCGTCGCCCATACGCACCTGATAGGTGTTGGCGTTGTTCAGCAAGGTGAGCAGGTCCTTGGTCTCGACGCCCTCGCCGATGAAGCCTTCGTTCACCTTCGAGATGGCCATGCGCATGTCCGAATTGTTGCGGATCGCCTCCTCGTAGGATTCGTCTCCCTTGCGGAAAGGCACCACCATGACCGTCGGCATGGCGATCGCCTCCTGCGTCTCGGAGAGCGCGATGTCGGAAGCGCTGCGCCCGATGACGCCGTTGTTGATCAGGTCCCGTTCGAGCGACTCGGTGTAGAGGTCGATCGTCGCGAAGACCTGTATGTTCTTATCGGCCGTCTTGTTGGTGCGGTCGGCGATCGTACAGCTGCGGATGAAATTGGCGTAGCGGGTCGTGCCGAGCAGCGTGCCCACGTACTGCAAAGCGTCGGCCGAAGGTTTGTAGCCCAGCAGGGGCTTGTTGTCGTTCAGGCCGTCTATACCGTTATATAAATAAGTATATATCACGGATTTTTTCGCCATTTCGGTTGCCTCCTTCTTCGTACGGGCGATTCCCGAACACTCCAGCGTCGCAATTTTTCTGGTCGTGTTCTTCAGGATGGCATCGGTCGTATAATTCTGGGCCGCCGCCGGGATCAGGGCGCAAAGAACGACGATAACTGACAATACGGACTTCCTAAACATTTGATTTTGTTTTTAAGTTTGAACGGATAAAGCCCCCGGAACGCCGTCGGCATCCCGGAGACTGTATGGAACAGGATATTTTTCGAAGCGCTTACGCACCTACCAGACCTTTGAGGAATCCGCCTGCGGCCGTTCCCTGCTTGTCGACGATGACGATCAGCTTCTCGCCGCTGTTGAACTTCTCCTTGATGGCCTCCTCACCGGCAGCGACCTGACATTTGGTAACGCCCTCCATCACCTCGACGGCGACGAGCGTACCGATCTCCGACTTGGTCACCTTAGGACCGATCTTGCGCTCGGTGTAGACCTTGAAGCGCGTCTTCTTGGCGACGCCCATCTCCGAGCCGCCCGAAATGTAGAGGTCCTTCACGCGGCCTTTCTTGTCGGCTTCGCCCAGCTCCAGAATGTAGGTCTCGAACTTGAAGTGGTTGTCGACGAACTTGGTCATCGCCTTGCGCAGATCCTTCATCGCGTCGTTGAACGCGCCGTCCTTCGAATCGGCATCGACACCCGTCACGGCGATGGTCTCCGATCCGACCATCGCGCCGTCGATGATATTGTACACCTTCAGCGCCAGCGTCACCTCGGCCTTGTTATACATCTTGCCGTCGATGTCCGACTTGAAGGTCGAAAACGAAACGTTGTTGGCCTGACCGATAACGACCTTCTTGGCGCCCAGCGCCTTGTAGGCGGCTTCGCTCTCGGATTTCCAGTTGGCGTCGTTCACCACGTCCTCGGCATTGCGGTCGGCGTAGAGTTTCGACAGCGTTTCGTCGGTCAGGGCGTCGACGATGTGGAAACGCCCCCGGTCGGAAAAGCCCGACAGCACGGCGGCGCGCATGTTGTCGCACGCAGCCTGACTCACGGCGTCGGTGCAGGCAAAGGGATTGATGATCACGGTCTCCTTCGAGGGGTCCTCCTGCGCCGCAGCGCCCAGCGTTACAAACACGGCAGCAGCCGTCAGAAAAGTTCTGAATACGTTTTTCATAGATATGTTTAAGTAAGGGTTAGTGTGCTCTCCGCATCGACAGGGCGACGCGCCGGTTCAGGCCCCCGCACCGAAAGGGTCCTGCATAACATGTCATCGTTAAAAAATAAGGAAAGCGTGGTGCTGAATGCTTATTTTAGAGTGGGAGGTTCTTGCAAAACCTGAAGAATAAAATAAGCAACAGTCCCACGCTCTAAATCCGAAAACGGACAGAACGTGAAGAAATGCCGGCCTATTCTCTCCTTCGTAATAATTTGCAAGATTTACCACTCGAGAATAAACTTACACTTTCCGTGTTAGTCAATATGTTACTACAAATGTAGGAAACATATTCGGAAAATACAACACCGACACTTCTTTTTTGGGACTGTTGCGAGTACAATTTACGACAAAACATTCAAAACGGCAATATTGATTCCAAAATATCTTATTTCATATTGCGGGAACAGCGCCTTCCGGGAAAGGGTGCGCACAGCCGTTCGATTTGCAACGGCACGCTAACGGCGGCATCCGCGCCCGGACTTCACGGCCGCCGGAACCGCCGGCGCGGGACGCAAAAAACCGGACCGCAAATCCGGCCCGGCACGCATATCCGACAGCGGTTTTCACATTCCGAAGAGCGCCAGTGCGGCCATCGGCACGACGGCCCACCAAAGCGCGCGCCGCTTTTCCGCGGGCATCAGTCGGGCAAGGGTCTGCGAGCGTTCCAGCCAGCAAAGAAATCCGAACCACAGGCCGCCCCGGACCAGATTCAGCACCTCGGTACGCACCAGCCCGGCATAGCCGCCCGACACCTCCGGATCATAACCGGCGACCAACGGGGCGATTACGGCCACACCGTGCACCAGCACCCGCAAACCGGCATACCAGCGGACCAGAGGCAGCCCATAGGATTTGCGCAGCGCCAGCGAGCAGAGGAGCGCAACCGGCAGCAATGCCCCGGCAAGTCCCAGCAGCTGCATTCCGGCGGTCAAGCCGTCGAGCCGCAGGTTCCCGTTCACGCACTGCATCAGCAGCGCGAAAGACCATTCGCCCAGCCGGGTCATGCCGTAAGCGCCGAACAGCCACACCGGCCCCGGCAGTTCATTGAGATTTTGCAGGAAAGGGGATTTCATAAGGAATACAGTTTGCAGTCTGGGGCAAAGATATAAAAAATCAGGCCATTCAACACATTCGAAGCCGTGACTTAACCGACGTATTCCCGGACGGCAAAAAGGCCCGTGTATCTCCAAAAGACGATACACGGACCATAGATCAAGCTATATATAAACTCAAATCGGTCGACAGAGTCTCATCTCTCAGAAATTTATTGGGCAGTAGCTTCAGCGTAGGTAATCGTGTAACCGGTGGGAACGAACGTCCAGTCCTGCGGGCGGTTGCCGTTCGTGCAGGTCACGTTGGTCTCGCCCCAAGCGCCGTCGGCAATCGCCTTGAACAGAGCCGTAGGATCGTTCTGCGACCGTGTGCGCAGGTTGAAGTGCATGATCGCACCGTAACCAGCTTCAGCCAAGTCATAAGCACGGTCGCCAGCCGTAGAAGGACTATTGTACACACCAAGATTGAGCGACAGCGGAGCAAAACGGTCTTTGGTAACACCCGCTACACCGATATAAGTGCTATATCCGAAGTTTGCATAAACGTAATCGATCTTGGCGCCGGCCGTGGCGTTGATCTGCGAAGAGCCATAGTTGCCCCATTGGAATACAGTGATGAGCTTGTCGGCCGGCATCTTAGCGCGCAGTTTGGTAATGATGTTGCCCCAAGAACCGCTGACGGTAGTCGGCGATCCGTCATATTCGTTATCGAATCCGATACCGTCGAGACCGTACTTCTGCACGGCATAGGCAAGGATCGTGGCGAACTGATCGGCCTGCGTGTCGTTCATGCTGGTGACTCCGATATTCTGCCAGTCGCCCAGCACGGTAAGCAGCACCTTGATGCCCATATCTTGCAAGGGTTTCACATAGGTCAGGTAACCGCCGTTCTCCAGCAGGTTGGTCATCTTGTCGTTCAGGTAGAGCGTCGGACGCACGACACCGTTCACCGTCTCCTTGTGAATATTGGAAGCGAAGAATTCCACGATATCGGCATAGGGCTTGCCGTTGGGAAGTTTGTAATCGCCGGCATTGAGCGGATTCACGTCGTTGGTCTCGACATAAATGGCGACGATCGGAGTTTTGTCTCCGAATGCACGGGTCATTTTCGCCTCCGGCTGAACAGCATCCAGCTGAGGTTCCTCTGCCTGTTGGCAGGAAAATAATACAGTTGCTCCGATAAAGAGCGTGCTGAAAATCTTAATATAAGTTTTCATAGCTTAAAGTAATTAAAGTTTAAAATTCAAGTGGTTAGAATTCAAGTTTTTTTGGATTTAGCAGTTTTTTCTTTTCAGAAAAATGTGAGAGAGTCGGATGAAACCTGTCGACCGATTTTAGTTTCATATTCAGTTTACCAATCTTTCAGCCATTTGCCGTAACCTCCGGTTCCGTTCGGTAATGTGCCAAGATTGTTTGTATCCAAAGTGTAGCTGTAACCGTTGCGAGTACCGAGAATCCAGCGGCTTTCATCGTCCATATATGTACAACATGCTGCAAATGTCGGATCCCAAGCGGTTTCGTATTTGTCCTGTAAAATGGTTCGGATGTCGTCGAATACGACAATCTGATTCGGTTTGTATTTATTCTGCACCCAATCGACAAGAAAATCCGGCTCCCTGTAAGCTATTTCCACCGGATCTGTCGTGCCGGGATAAATCGGGAAATTGACACAGCCGTAACGTTCTTTAGGAAGATTCGCAATCGGCTTCTGCGTATAGGCCGATACATACTCCAGCTCGGTATGCCACGGGTCGAGCAGCTGCACAGCCTCGTTGTTGTTATTGTAGCCCGACCATGCGTAGTCGATGTAGTCCCCGACGGCGATTCCGCCCGACGCCTCGGTGTCCCAGAAAGACTCCGTCGGTTTGTCGTAGACGGTGACGGTAATCATCTTTTCGGAACCCAATGCTTCGCGCAGAGCTTTGATCAGCTTGGGATAGGAGGTCGTATTCATGGCTGGCATGCCCTCCTTGCCGTAACTGGAGTTGCGGTCCCAAAGGTTGACGCCGTCCAATCCGTACTCATAGACCACGGCTTTGATCTGGGATGCGAAATCCGCGATCTGCATATCGGAAAGATTGCAGAATCCCAACCCCTTGCCGCCGCCTTCGATACTCATGCACAACTTACGGCCTTTGTCCTGAAGCGGACTGTTATATTTCACGTAATGGTCCAGAACATAGCGCATATCCGAGCCGAGGCTGAGTTTGGCGCGTCCGGTTTCCGCTTCGTAATCGAGCCTGACGGTACGCAGGTTGATGATATTGCCGACGGTGCTGTACCATTTGACGGTCGATCCGCGGGCCAGCTTTTTCTGCATGAAATAATCATCCACCAGAAGAGGCTGGTACTGCGATGTGTTGATGTAGAAAACAAAGAACAGGTCCGAGCCGTCGTGAAGTTCATAGTCTCCCAGCTGGGGCTGACGAATCGTAATCGTATAATAAAGCACCTGCCTCTCATCGACATCGGCAGCATTTTTATCGGCGACGGATACCGGCAGCAGGTATTCTCCCGGCTCCAAACCCTCGGCCGACACCTTGATTCGTTTCGGGTCGGTTCGCAAACCCTCCTTGGCTACGGTCAGGGTTTTACCGTCCGGAAATTCACAATTCGCTTCAGGCAGCAGTTCATACTCCGTTTCATTCGCCTGATTGAAACCGTCCAAAAGCGAATTATCGACCCAAATTTCCAGCGCAAGGCCCTCGGCAGCGGGTTTGGTGATCTGATAATAGATATTATCCGTCACAAAACCGGCCCCCTGCGTTAGTAACAGATACGCTTCATTCTCGCTCGCCCTGTTACTGCGCAGCATGCCGTAGGTATTCTCAAGCCCGTCCTTGTCGGGCAGTTTGCCTCCTTCGCGTTCCACGGGGTCGGCGTCGCAGGCCGTAAGGCCCGCGAGCGCCGCCGCGCAGAACAGCGTCACTACTAATAAATTCTGTATCTTTTGCGTCTTCATAATTTACTCCTCCACTTCATTAATTTTCGGAATCTCGATGCCGTCGGGCCACTTCAGGTCGTATTTCGCCTGACCGTCGTTGCCGTAGCGCGAGTAATCCTTCACCGTATTGCCCTTGCCGTCGTTGAATTTCCAGTAACCGAGCAGCGTCGGGTCGTCCTTCGGGTTCTCGACGTTGTACATGTTCTCCCAGATCTGTTCGGGAGTGCGGGCGACGGACCAGACGCGCGCCTCGGCGATCTTGCCGTTCAGCGGACGGTAGTCGTTGTACGAATAACTGATAAAGAACTGGCGGGCTTCGCTGTAGGTATCGTAGCCGAGCGTCTTGTACTGATCCTTCTTGCCCGGATCGGTCTCGTTGTCCCACAGGTCGTACAGCGCGCGGCGGGCCAGATGGATGAAGTTCTTGTCGTCCAGTGCGGCCGGCCCCATCTCGGTCGCCTCGCTCTGTATCCTGCCGTTGACATAGACACGCACGACGCGGGTGTTCTGGTCGTAAGTGCAGGCGACATGATACCAGTAGCCCTTCTGAAGGACCTTCGTGTTGTCGCGTCCGGGGAATTTGCCGAATCCGACGCCCGAACCGTCGAACTGCAGCTGTTCGCGCTCGAAGTTCGTGTCGCCGATACGCAGCAGCGCATAGTCTTCCTCGCCCATCACGGTCGAAATGCTCACCGGATTGCCCTGAATGTCGGTCAGCGCGAAATCGTCGATGTAGATCAGCGCTTCGTAGGTCATGGCCCGGAGTTTATTCCACGGCATGCTGTTGTCGCCGTACTTGTCGAGCGACGGGAATTCGATCCAGTTGTCCGTAAGCTGCGCCGCGACGGTGATGGCCGAAGAGCGTTTGACGACATAATAGGCGGCCTCGGAGCCTTTCAGCACCGACATCGACGAATGGGAGATGCGCACCGGCAGCAGATAGGTCTCATCGATGGGCAGCGCGCCGGTCTGCTGTTCGCCTTCGCCCATCAGCCCTTTCAGGCGGAGCGTCACCACCTCCGACGCGGTCTTGCCGGCATGGATGGTCACGTTGTCGGACGACAGCTCGTAATACTTCGCGTCGAGCATTTTCCAGTCCGAACCGTAGCGGGCGTTGTAGGTCGCCACGAGCGACGGGTCCACCGTGAGCGACACCGCGACGTCCTGCCCTTCGGGATAGGCCAGCGTCGCCTGAATCGGCTTTTCGACCGTGGGCGTATTGTTGCTGAAGGTGGCCGGCTGCACCTCGTCGGTCTTCGACACGTCGAGGTAGACGACATTGTCGAACTTGTGGTCATCGGCATCATAGTTATCGCAGGCCGTAAAGGCCCCCGCTGCCGCAACGCCCAGTATGAGATATTTATGTATTAATTTCATAGCGTCGGTTATTTAGAAGGATTAAGCGTCTGGATGGCCTGACGGATCATTTTGTAGTTCATGTCCGCATTGTAGTAGTCGTTGCCGATGTTGTAGGCCCCCAATCCGCACAACGGACCGTAGGCTATCACGCGGCGCGACATCTCCTCGACGGCGGCATACTCCACGCGGTCTTCGTCCTTGAGGGGCGCTCCGGCCTCGGCCGCCAGCAGGAGTTTCGAAGCCGGAACGGCCGCGTAACCCGTGGCGTTGAGTATCTGCAGCTTCACGTCGCCGACATCTTCGGTTTTCTCGGTGTCGAGGATGAAATAATCCACCTTCGCACGGTCCGCTTCGGCGACGAAGAGCGGATTGCCCTCGAAGACGAGCAGCTTGCTCTCGTCGGCCGAGAGTTTCGAGACGATCAGCGCTGCGGCCTGCACCGCTGCCGGATCGCCGGCGTTGGGAATCCCGGTGAACGAATAGCCGTCCATGCCGTTGGCGGCGACGGACGACACGACCCGGTCGAGCCATGCGCCCAGTTTCGCGGCGTCGGCGAATTCGGCGGCACGTCCGGCATAGTCCACCTGCCAGAGCACTTTCGTGCCTTTCTCGCGCATGACGGCCATATCCTCGGCATCGTAACGCGAGAAATTGTCGGCATTGGTCAGCGCCACGATATCGAGCGAATCGGGCAGGCAGCGCATGAAGTCCTTCTCGCTGGCCGCCGGTTCGGGCGAGTTGTGCAGGCGGGCGTAGACGATGAAATGCTCGCTCTTTTTATAGTCCCGCAGAGCGGCCGTATATTCCGCCCACAAGGCCGGGTCCTGCTCCCACGGTTTCTTCACGTTGTTGTCCACGGCCTCCATCTCGGTCCAGTCATTGCAGGCGGCAAGGCCGAAGAGTACGCCGAGGAGCAGGAACAAACCGGAGAAACGTATTATTCTGTGCTGTTTCATAGCGTTTAGTTGTTATAAGGTTTCACGTCCCACCATACGCGGGTGCCCATACCGTCGCCCTTGCGGCTGCCCTGCGACTCGCTGTTAAGCATCTGTACGGCTTCCTGAAGATTGGCGTTGTTCTTGTCGTATTCCTCGACGGGATAAGGTAGACGGCGGGCGCCCTGAGCCAGATCCACCGTACCGCCCGACTTGTCCTCGACGGCGGGCAGCAGGCGCGGATACCCCGTGCGGCGGTGCTCGGACCACGCCTCGACCCCCAGCGGGAAGATGGCGATCCATTTCTGGGTGATGATACGCTCCAGATTGCGCTCTTTGATGGCCGCCTTGTCGGCGCCTTCGGCGGAATCGTCCTCCCATGCGATGGTGATCGAACTCAGGGCGGTCGCGCTGTAATTGCCCAGCGGATCGTTATAGGCCGCAGGTTTTCTGGTCTTGTCGGCGATATAGGCGTCGGCGTCCTTGGCGCCCTTGTCCTCGAACGAGAGGCGGATCGCCTGCTCGTAGAGCGCCTTGGCGGCATCCTTCGTTCCCCAGCGCAGCTCGTATTCGGCCTTGAGGAAAGCCACCTCCGCCGCGTTGATCCACAGGTAAGGCGTCGAACTGGTAACGATCATGTTCGAATACTTGGCCTGCGCCTGCGATTTGCTCGTGACGTCGATGCCGATGCGGATGCCCACGTAATCGCCCTTGTCGTTGGGCAGGAACATCTTTTCGAGACGCGGGTCTTCGTAGCCGGTCATGTAGCAGAGAATGTCGGCGCCGACGCGGTGGTCGCCCCAGTCGTTGTAGATCAGCGTCGTGCGGTTCTCGGCGGCGTGCATGGCCGCATTGTCGGCATTGGCCGTGATGACGCCTGCGGCGATGGCTTCGGCAGCCTTCGTCCGGGCGACGTCGGGCTTCACTTCGCTAAGGCGCATCGCCATGCGCAGCTTGAGCGAATTGGCATATTTGAGCCACTGGGCGATATTGCCGCCGTAGACCCGGTCGTAGCGGCTGAAAGCCTCGGCCGGAAGCGTCGTATTGGCGGCGAAGGCGGCGATCGCCTCGTCCAGCTCCCCGAACATCTTCATATAGACCTCCTCCTGCTTGTCGTACTTCACCGTAATCGACTCGTTGGTTTCGAGGTTCGAATAGGGAATAGGCCCGTAGGAGTCGGTCACGCGGTGCATGATCGCCACGCGCAACAGTTTGGCGAAAGCGACGGCCACCTCGTCGTCCGTACCGGTGACGATACCGCGCCACGGCGTGTAAGTCTCGGTAATCACGTTGGCGAACGGCCATTTGCGCCAGTCGGCCGAAGGATTGAAGGTCTCGAACTTCGTGAGCCAGCTGTCTACCGTCGCTCCGATATAGCCGCCGAACGGACCGCCCGACAGGCTTTCGTTGAACTGGTACATATGCTCCTGCACGGGAACCACGAGTCCCTGCAGCGACTGGAATTTCGTGCCGATCTTGTAGTTCAGGGCATCCATCTGCCCGTCGGTCACTTCGTTCGGATTGCGATTCATGTTCTCGAAATCGCCCGTACACGAAATGCTGAGCAGCACTACCGAAAGCAGCAGTAGCTGCATGTATGCATTTATCTTTTTCATGCTGTTCATGGTTTAGAATTCAAATTTCACGTTGAAACCCAGACTGCGCAGCGACGGCATCATGAAGTAGTCGATGCCCTGATAGCTCAGCCCCGTCGAAGCCACGGCTTCGGGGTCGAAAGGAGCCTTGCAGTAGATCATCCACAGGTTGCGGCCCACAAACGAGACGGTGAGTCCCATCTTGTTGCGGAACCATTTGCGCGGCAGCGTGTAACCCAGCGACAGCTCCTGCAGGCGGAAGTTCGTGGCCGAATAGGTGTAGTACTGCGGAAGTCCCGACTGCGAACCGATAGCCTGATACCATTTCTGGGCATCGACCATCTCGCGGCCGTTGATCAGCACGCCGCCCGCATCGCGCGCGGCTGCCGAAACTTCCGAGACGCCGTACAGGTCCATGTTGGCCTGCGTGGCCGAGTAGCAGATGCCGCCGATGCGTCCCGTGAACAGCAGGCCGAGGTTGATCCCCTTGTAGCGGAAGTCGTTGCGCCATGCGAGGTTCTCGCTCGGAAAAACGGAGCCGAGATAGATCTGGTCGCCCTCGTCGGTGAGAAGCAGGTTGCCCGCCTTATCGACCTCGACATAACCGTTGTCGTTGAATTTCAGATCCGAAGTGGTATAGAGGTCGCCCAGTGTGCCGCCCTGCTTGAGGATGTATTTGGCCTTGCCCAGCCCCTTGATGTCGAGTTCCGAAAGATTCAGCGGCTGGCCCGTAACGGGATTCAGCGCACCGGAAGCCAAGTCGATGATCTCGTTCTTGTTCCACGAGAAGGTGAAGTTCGACGACCAGCCGAAATCGCGCCACTGGTTCGAATAGCCGAGCGACAGCTCGACGCCGGTATTGCGGACATGCCCCGTCTGGAGGTAGATGGTCGTATAGGACGACGACGGCGGAAGCGCCGGGTCGAACGTCTGGTTCTTCGTATCGGCGGAATACCACGAGGCCGAAAGGCTGATGTTCTTCCACAGACGGGCGTCGATACCCACCTCGTAGGTGATGGTCCGTTCGGGTTTCAGGTCGCCGATCGGATAGTGCGTCTTATCCTTCCATATCTTGCCCGTAGCATCGTACTCGTAGGTCGGCGTGGTCAGGAAACGCGGGAACGGCAGGCCGACCGAGGCGATCGAACCGCGGAGCTTGAGGTAGGAGAAGGCGTTGCCCAAATCCCACGTCGAGGAGGGAACCCACGAAAGGCCGACCGAGGGGTAGAAAAACGACTTGGAGGGCGACCCGGCGATCTGCGAAGCCCAGTCGTTGCGGCCCGTCGCGGTCAGGTAGAGCATCTGTTTCCACCCCACTTCGACCGATGCGAAGACCGACTGCGTCTGGTCGTGCCAGCCGACCTTCTCGGCGCGCTTCTTCGTGTCGTCGAGGTCGAATACGTTGAAGATATTGGGAAGGCCGTTCTCCTGAATCGGACCGCGGTACGAAAGTTCATCGGTCTTGATGTTGTTGAGCGAAGCGCCGACGTTGGCCGTGAGCGACCAATCGTCGCCGAAGGTCTTGTTGACGTTCAGCATCACGTCGGCATAGGTCTGCGTATCGTAGGCACGGGCTTCGGTATAGTGTCCGTTCTTGCCGCCGTCGGTGATGGTCGTGTTGGACGAAGCGTAAAGTTTCTGCGTATAGAGCGAATTGGAGTTGTCGAGACGCACACGTCCCGAAACGCTCAGCCACGGCAGGATGTCGTAGCTGGCCGAGAACGACAGCATGTAGCGCTTCTTGTCGGTATTGCGCAGGTTGCGGTAGGCGATCCAGTAGGGATTCTGCATGCGCAGGTCGCCGCCCTCCATGTCCGCCGACCAGAACTGCTCCATGAGTTTGGTGCCGGGATTATAGCGTTCGAATTTCTTGTAAATCGCGAAATTCTCGCCGCGCGGAAAGAGATAGGCCGGGACCAGCGGGTTCGAATATACGCCCTGATTGGTCATGTTCTGGTCTTTCTGATAGATATAGCTGGCGCTGGCGTCGAGCCGCAGTTTATCTTTCAGAAAGTAAGAGGTGTTGCGGAAAGTAAAGTTGTAGCGATCGTATTCGTTGTTGGGGATGATGCCGTCGGAATTGACCGATGCGGCGGAAAAATAGGTCTGGTTCTTGTCCGTACCGCCGGAAACGGTCACGGCGTTGGTGTACACGTGTCCCGTTTCGAAGAAGTCGGCGGGCGTATAGCCGTAGCGGGCCGCGGGCAGGAGCTTCTGTCCCCAGCTGTAAATGCCCGAACCGCTCCTCACGCCGTTCGAACCCGTGCCGTAACGGTTCTGGAACTCCGGCTGCACGAAAGGATCGAGGAATTCGGTATTGCTCGAAAGCGTCACTTTGAGCGCGCCGGCCTTGCCCTTTTTCGTCGTGATCATGATGGCGCCGTTGGCGGCGTTCGAACCGTAAAGGGCCGCAGCGGCGGCACCCGTGAGCACCGACATCGACTCGATATCCTCCGGGTTGATGTCCGCGATGGATTCCGAGGCGCCGCGCGAATCGAACTCCGTACCTCCGCCTCCGCCGAAGTTATACATCGGGATTCCGTCGATGACATAGAGCGCATTGGACGACTGGCTGATGGACTTGTTGCCGCGGAGAATCACCTTCGACGCGCCGCCGACGCCCGAAGAGGAGGCGTTGATCGTAACGCCCGCGACCTTGCCCGTCAGCGAATTGATGAAGTTGGCGTCCTTGACTGTGGTGATGTCCTCGGCCTTGACCTGCTGGACGTTGTAACTCAGGGCCTTTTCCTGACGCTTGATGCCGAGGGCAGTGACAACGACGCCCTCGATTTCGGAAGCCGCTTCGTGAAGCGTGACGTCGAAGGAAGTCCGGTTGCCGACGGAAACCATGACGGGTTCGTACCCCAGAAAATTAACCTCCAGCTGGGCCGTAGCCGCGGGGGGGGGTACCTGAAGCGAGAAAGTTCCGTCCATGTCCGTACTCGTGCCGACGGTCGTGCCTTTGACCACGACGGACGCCCCGATGACGGGAACGCCGTTGACGTCGCAGACCTTTCCCGTCACGGCGACGGGTTTTTCCGCGGCTTTCTCGGCAAGAATGATGTACGTGCCGTCGATCTTATACGTAATATCCGTATTTTTGAGCACGTAGTCCAATACTTCCTGAATCGTTTTCTGCGTCAGATTGACTGAGAGCTTTTTACCGGTGTCGACGCCCTTGTTGATAAAAAGATAGCGGGTCTGCTTTTCAATCTCTTTCATAACCTGCGACATGGGCACGTCGGACAGATTCAGGGTTATGCGCGCATTCTGCGCCTGAGCGGTTAAGACACTCGCGCTCAGAGAGATTGCCAATACGAACCCAAACAGTCTTCGAAAGGTTTTGAAGAATACTGTTTTATTCATACTTTTGTAAAGTTTAAGATAATAGGTTAATGGGTGCAAGAATCATTTAATCTGTTATCTTCGCCTGCGGAGGTCCAGTCCGCAGGCTTTTTTTATCGGTCAAATGATTCGGATCGTCAAGTCGTCAGTTGTTTTTCATGCGCATATCTTACCGGGGTTTTAGGTTAAACAATAACAGGCGGAGGATCAGCGGATCGTCACCACATTGGTCTCCTCATCCTTCTCGAAGGAAAAATCGGCGGCGTACTGCAAGATGTGGAGGGCATTCTCGATGCCGTCGTTCACACGAATCTTACCGCTGATTTTTCCGATGTCGGGAATCGAATTCCGGGCGATGACGATCTTGACGTCGAACACCTGCTCGAACTTGGCCATCAGTTCATCGAACGGGAGTCCGCTGATGCGCACCAGACCTTCGGTCCAGCAGAGCGCCTCCGGATCCCTGATCGTCTCGACGAACAGACGGCCGTTCGAAAGATTCACAATATCATCGGGTTTCATAACGATCTCCTGCCTGCGCGGATCGAGCAGGTTGGTGACTTTGATCCGGCCCTGCAGCAATGCCGCCGAAAACCGGCCGTAGGTCTCGTCCGCTATTACGTTGAATTTCGTTCCGAGCACGTTGATCTTGGTCGCAAAGGTCTCGACCTCGAAGGGGCATTCGGCGTCGTGACGCACGTCGAACAGCGCCTCGCCCGAAAGTTTCACGCTGCGGAGATTCTTTTTGAATACGACCGGATATTCGATCCGGGCGCCCGAATTCAGCCAGACGCGGGAACCGTCGGGCAGGGTGATTTCGATGCGCTGGCCGTTGGGAACGTGCACCGCGGTCAGCCGATCGGAAATAGCTTCGTACGTACGCTGGTGGGCGACGTACCCGCCCGCAAAGACGAGCAGCAGCACGGCGGCCGCACGCATGGCAAAGATCCACACCTTGCGCCACGGAATGACTATTCCGCGCGTCCGGAGCGCTCCGGCCCTCGCGTCGTTTCCGTACAACTCCATCCCCTCGAATACGAAGCGGACGATGTCCAGTTCCTTCTGGTTGGCAACCGGATCGGCTTCCAGCCACTCCGCGACCTGCAAGTCCTCCTGCGGCGTGGTATCGCCTTTAAGATACCTGTATAAAATTTCCTGATTCACGTTATTTTCTGTTTCCGTCTCTATAGTATAAAACAGTCGGGAGCGACGGCTTTACAGGCATTTTTGCGATTTTTCAGCAAATAAATTTATTTATTAAATTCGGCAAAATATTTATTAAATCACATCCCTGAAAATCAACCGGATAGCCGTAATGAACAAGCTCCGCCCGCCCGACTTTCCGGGAAGGAATCTCCCCGGACGCATCCGCCGCGGCATTCTGCAAAAAATCCGCACCGGAATCGGCATTCCCGAAAAATTGCCTATATTTGCAGACACAATATCACACGAGTCCGGCTCCGCAGCCGGAGGTCCGGACTTCGGGTTTCATACAGGCTGTAACGAAAAAGGCGCCCCGCCGGCACCTTTCATGATTTATTGCAGAAGTTCGAAATGAAACCGACAGACCCGACACCCCCTCCGCGACAAAGTGCATCACTCATCAGACGAATATGACCACCGCGCGATAGTTGCGCTTTTTCCGAAAAATGCTAACTTTGACCTCAACCTACCCGGCATAAAAGATGGATAGACAAACACCCGTACTGACTTCGGACGAATTCGGAAAGTTCTTTTCCGAATACAAAAACCGTTTTGTCAGCATCGCATACGGGTACGTACACGATACGGATATCGCGAAGGATATCGTAACGGACAGTTTCATGTATCTTTGGGAACACCGGGAGCAGGTGAATATGGCCGAAAACATCAAGGGATACATCTATTTTTGCGTGAGAACCCGATGCGCCAACCACATCAAAGAGCAGGAGGTGCTCCGCAGGGCCAAAAACGAGATCACCAAAGACGCCTACTGGAAGCTGCAATCCAGCCTGAACTCCCTGAGCAGCGACGAGCTTTCCAAAAAACTCTTCCAGTCGGAAATCATCGAACTGTTCAGCCGGGAACTCGCCAAAATGCCGGAGCTGACACGGGCCGTCTATCAGGCGAGCCGTCAGGAGGGACTCACCTATCAGCAGATAGCCGAACGATACAACATCTCGACCCGGCAGGTGGCATCCGAGATGCAGCGGGCCTATGCGCAGCTCCGCGTTCCCCTGAAAGACTATCTGCCCGTAATCGGACTCCTGTTCGCCATGCTCTCGAAATAGCCGGAGCGCATCCGAATTTCAGGGCTGCCTTCGCCGGGCAGGCTGTCCGGGCGGCGTATCCGGACTGCCCGCACGAAAACTCTCCGACGACACCCCATGAAACGGCAAAAAAGGGAGACCGGTCAAGTCTCCCTTTCAATCAGCTGCCGCTGCGGCGCGCTCAGATCAGCGTTTCGAGAATCTGCACGGCATTGAGCGCCGCGCCCTTCTTGATCTGGTCGCTGACGCACCAGAACGTCAGTCCGTTTTCGCAGGTCAGGTCGCGGCGGATGCGGCCCACGTAGACGGGGTCCTTGCCCGCGATGAAGAGCGGCATCGGATAGACTTTGTCCGCAGGCTGGTCCATCAGCACGACGCCCTTTGCCTTGGCAAAGGCCTCACGGGCCTCGGCGACCGACACGGGACGCTCCGTTTCGAGCCAGATGCTCTCCGAATGGGCGCGCATCACCGGCACACGCACGCAAGTCGCCGACACGGCGATATCCGAATGCATGATCTTGCGCGTCTCGTGGAACATCTTCATCTCCTCCTTCGTATAGTCGTTGTCCGTAAAGACGTCGATATGGGGAATCACGTTGTAAGCCAGCTGAAAGGCGAATTTATTGACGGTCGGCTCCTTGCCCGCGCCCAGCTCGGCGTACTGCTCCACCAGTTCGTCCATCGCCGCGGCTCCGGCGCCGCTGGCGGACTGGTAGGTCGAGACATGCACGCGGCGGATGTGCGACACCTGCTCGATCGCCTTCAGTGCCACGACCATCTGGATCGTCGTGCAGTTGGGGTTGGCGATAATGCGGCGCGGGGCGTTCTTCGCATCTTCGGGATTGACCTCCGGCACCACCAGCGGCACGTCGGCATCCATGCGGAAGGCGCTCGAATTGTCGATCATGACCGCACCGTGTCTGGTGATCGTCTCCGCGAATTCGCGCGAAGTTCCGGCTCCGGCCGAAGTGAGGGCGAAATCCACCCCCTTGAAGTCGTCGTTATGCTGCAACAGTTTGACAGTTATATCCTTTCCGCGGAATTTATAGACACGGCCCGCGCTGCGCTGCGAACCGAACAGCAGCAATTCGCCGATCGGCAGGTCGCGCTGCTCCAAAATCCTCAGAAATTCTTGGCCCACAGCACCGCTGGCGCCCACAATCGCAATCTTCATCTCGATAAAGTTAAAAAATGATCATCGTTCCCGCTCGGACGGACCGTACACGGAAGCTCCGGGACAAATATAGCGATTTCAGCGCGAACGACAAAAAAATCGGCCGGCACAGCGGCCGGCCGACTCTGTTCAGTCGAAGAAATTGTCGTCGTCCGCATCCGGGACACGTCCCTCAGGATCGGTCTCCTCGTCGCAGTCGTAGCGCGGCATCATCGCCGGGCGGATGAACTGGTCGTTGCGGCTCAGGCCGAGACGGCCGTCGTCGTAGACCCGTTTCATGAAGTCGCCCACGATCGGCAGCGCCATCACGCTGCCCTCGCCGCCCGCCACGAAATGCACTGCCTGGTCTTCGCCGCCGACCCATGCGCCGGCCACCAGTTTGGGCGCCACGCACATGAACCATGCGTCACGGTTCTTGTTCGAAGTGCCCGTCTTGCCGCCGATCTCCATGTCGTTGAGCCCGAACTGCCATTTCAGCCGCCCGGCCGTACCCGAGTTGACCACGTCCTGCAACATCGTCAGCATCGTATAGGCCGTGCGCTCGCTCACGGCATCCTGCGACTGGGGGATGAAGTTGGCGATGACGTTGCCCTGCCTGTCCTCGATGCGCGTCACGAAGATGGGATCGGTATGCACGCCCTCGTTGGCGAAGGTCGAGAAGGCGCTCACCAGCTCGAAGACGTTCGACTCCGAGGAACCGAGGCAGAGAGCCGGCACGGGGTCGATAAAGCTGCGTATGCCCATGTTATGGATAAAGTCGGCCACGGCGGCGGGCTGCTTGGCCTGCTTCATGATCCACGCCGAGTAGTTGTTGCGGCTGCGGGCGAGCCCCCAGCGCAGCGGGTGCATCACGCCGTCGTACTCGACCTTGCCCGCTTCCTTGGGCGACCAGGCCGTACCGTTGGCCGTCTCGATCGTCACGGGCAGGTTCGGCACCATCGTGCAGGGCGTCAGCCCCAGGTGGTCGATGGCGAACGTATAGACGAAGGGTTTGATGGTCGATCCGATCTGCCGCTTGCCCTGCTTGGCCATGTCGTACTTGAAATAGCGGAAGTTGGGGCCGCCGACATACGCCTTGACATACCCCGTGCGGGGATCGAGCGCCACGAACGACGCGCGCATGATCCGTTTGTGGTGCAGGATCGAATCGCGCGGGGTCATCAGCGTGTCGCGCTCGCCCCGGTACGTGAAGACCTTCATCGAACAGGGCTTGTCGAACGCCGCCATGATCTGCTTCGCGCTCGCCCCGGCATCCTCCATCTCGCGGTAGCGATCCGAATAACGGATGGCATGCCGCATGATCCGCTCCCGCTCCTCGCGCGTCGCGTCGATGAAGAGGGTCTTCGTATTGCGGTACTGCGCGTCCATACGGGGCTGGATCACGCTCTGCATCTGCTTCTGCACGGCTTGTTCGGCATATTTCTGCATCGTCGAGTTGACCGTCGTATAGATCTTCAGCCCGTCGCGGTAGATGTTGTAGGGCGTACCGTCGGCCTTGCGGTTCTTGCGGCACCAGCCGTAGAGCGGGTTTTCCTCGTACTCCTTCACGGCCTGGTCGTAATCCCATTCGGTGTAGAACTGGTTGCGCTTGGGCCGCTCGGCGTTCATCACAAGGCGCAGCATCTCGCGGAAATAGGTCGCCGTGCCCTCGTTATGCGACACGGGCTTGTAGTTGAGCACGATCGGCAGGGCGCTGATCGAGTCGCGCTCCTTGCGTGTCAGCGCCCCGGCATCCTCCATGCGCGAAAGCACCAGGTTCCGCCGCGCGAGGGCGTTCTCGGGGTTGCGCACGGGCGAATACCGCGTCGGGGCGTTCACCACCCCCACCAGCACGGCCGCCTCCTGCACGTTCAGTTCGTGCGGCTCCTTGTTGAAGAAGGTCTGCGCCGCCGACTTGATACCATAGGCGTTCGAACCGTATTCGACCGTATTGAGGTACATGGCGGCGATCTCCTCCTTCGTATAGTTGTATTCGAGCTTCAGCGCCGTGATCCACTCCTTGAGTTTCGACACGACGAGTTTCGACGAACGGACGATACGCCCCCGGTTGCGCACCGTGTCGCGCGGGAAAAGGTTCTTGGCCAACTGCTGCGTGATGGTCGAACCGCCGCCCTGCGACGTATTCTGCAACAGCACGGTTTTCACCGCCACACGTGCCAGCGAAGGGATGTCGATCCCCGAATGGGTGCGGAAACGGGCGTCTTCGGTTGCGATCAGCGCCGCGACGATCGGCGGCATGTCATGCCCGTCGAGCCGGATGTGGAATGCCGAATCGGCCGGGAAAAGGTCTTCGTACTGCACATAAGAACGGTTCTGCACGAAGAAGGAACCGATCACCTTGCCGTCCTCGGAGTAGATTTCGGTGGCCAGGTTGCTGCGCGGGTTCTCCAGCTCTTCGAACGAAGGCATACGCCCGAACAGCCCCAGGGCCGTCAGCAGCAACATGACCGACAGCAACGCAAAGGGTGCGAAGACCACCCCCCATATCCATTTTATCGTTTTCGGGCTGACGCCCGCCTTTTTCCTTTGTGCCATAGGCCTGAAATTTGCGCTAAAGATACAAAATTTATTACAATCAGAACGGCAGCCCCACGGCCGCGGCCCACCAGACGCCCCCGGTGCTGGGATGGTAGACCGACAGCTTGAAGGTCGACGTCGCCGACGCAGGCTGGCGGAAAGCATTGATGTCGAACACGATGTCACCGCCGACCGACCATATCCGCCGCCAATCCATGCCTTTGCCCGCAGGGCGGCGGAACTGCGCGTAGTCGCCGCCTGCGTTGAGCCGGATACGCTTGAAATAGAGCACCGACCCGATGCCGCCCTCGGGATACCACACCGGCAGCTGGTAATCGAGCGACACGGCCGTATAATTGTTCGACACGATGTCCGCCGACGAGAAGCCGCGCGGGATGAGCCGCGTCGACTTGTAGCTCAGGGGCGCATAGCCCGCAGGGAACTTGTACCCGCCGACCGAAGTCTGGTAGGTGGCCGCCACCTTCAGCGAGTTGTGGGCGGCCAGGCCAGGCAGGTAGGCCTGACCAAAGAACGAGATCAGGTCGCTGAAATGCACGTTCGCGGGGTTGAACGTATACAGCGTGCTGAGCGTATAACCCCACCGGGGCGCAATGTCGCGGTGCGCCATGCGCACCTGGTCGGAATAACCGAGCCCGAACGAGAGTTTGTGCAGTCCCTTGCGGAAGCCGATGCGTTGGATATTGGAGATCTGCCCGCGATCCCATTCGATCTTGTCGAGGTTGGCGACCATGCCGTTCGAATAGTTCCAGCCGGCAGACACCGACAGTTGGCGGGTGTGGTACCCCCGCTGGAAATAGAGCGGCAGCGTCGCGGCGAGCCCTATGGAGTAGTATTTGTCGGGACTGGGACGCTTCTGGTAAATGGGATCGCCCGTCTGCGGATCGTACGACACCAGCGAATAGAAAAGCTGGTTGCCGCCGTACGATGCGTCCAGGTCGAGGTGCACGCCCAGCCCGAAGTAACGCACGCCGAGGTTGAAGAGCGACCCTTCGTTGCGGTTCCAGCCGTAGGAGGCATAAGCCTCGGTATTCGACAGCAGGTTCTGCGACAGGAGCGTAACGCCCAGATTGAGGTTGATATTATGCTCGTCCACGGCATCGAAGGGATTGAACGCCACGGGCATCCAGCTGTGCACGTTCACCAGGTTGGGCACCTTGCGGTAGCGCCTGGCGCGGAACGTACCGCTCTGACGTAGCGAATCGGCCCCGGTGAACCGCACCGTGTCGAGGTTCACCACGTCCCAGCGCTTGCGTTCGGGGTTCACGACGTTGAGCGGCAGCTTCGAGGGGGCGACCGGGATCAGCACACTGTCAGCGACCCGCTGTGCGGCGACGCGGTAACCCCTGCGGTCATACGTGGTCAGCAACACCCGTCCTCCGTCCGCGGCATCGTGCCACGGCGCAGGGGAAAACGAACCGAAGGCCGACGTGGTGATGCGGTATTCGCGGCGGGCCATCAGGTCGTAGCAGTGGGCTTCGTCCCTGCCCGAGGCGATCGAGCCGTAATAGAGCTTTCCGCCGCCTGCCCTGAGGTTGCTCAGTGTGATATAAGCCCCCTCGGTGAGGGGGAACACCCCTTCGTCGTCGATGCGTCCGAGCCACATGCCCGCGTCGTCGGTCACGATGACATAGTAGGCCAGCGTCACGTCGTCCCACGCCAGCCCGTGTATCTCGGTATGGCGGGGCGTGCCGAAACGCCGCTCGGGCTGCCCGTCGCGCTGCACTACGACCGTATAAGTCCCGTCGGGATTATACTCGACCCAGGCCAGTTCCCCGGGTGCCGGCGTCGGATAGAGCGCATTGCGCCGCCCGACGAAAGTACGTGCCGTCCCCCGCTCCAGATCCATGTAGCAAAGCTGGGAGTTGACCCGCTGCTCGAAGAGCTTCGAACGGCGGTACTCCGTCCACCATACGCGCCCGCCGGACATCGCGGGGCGGGTCGAAACCAGGCCCGTATAGCACACCGGCTCCTCGGCACCGGTACGGGTGTCGAGCCGCACGAAACGCGACGGACGGTCGTAATCGGTCTTGAGCACCAGCACCGTCGTATCGCTGAGCGGCAGCGGCCACTGGTAGGTCGTGTAGTTTCCCTCGGGCATGGGTACGAGCGGCGCGGCGCTGTCCCCGGTTCGGGGCAGCGAATCCCAATGACGTTCCAACGCGTCGAAGGTCTCGCGGAAAAGCTCACGGACGTTCGTGCCGTAATATTTTTCGAGCGCGATGCGGGTCGTGGCCAGCATATAGGGGTTGCGCGAACCGAACCACGCCACCCTGTCCCACACGTTCTCGTCGTAACGCGCATAGGCATAAGAACATATCTGGTATCCCAGTTCGTAATGGTCGGGGATATAGTCGCGGTAGGATCCGCAGAACCACTTGTCGATGTTGCGGCGGTCGCGGCGCCCCTTGTAATCGCGCCCCACACGCCCCATGGCACGGTAGCCCATCGAGAACGAAGGCTGCAACCCGCGGCCGAACGACGACATGGCGGTCTCCGACATCACGGCATCGCCCTCCATCGCCCATATCGGCATGCACAACAGGCCGATAGTCGAGCCCTGCTGCCCGAGGATATAGCTCAGGGCGCGTATCACGCCGCGGTTCAGGTTGTTATACTGCACCGCATGGCGGTATTCGTGCGCCACGAGCTGTTTGTACCACGGCATGGAATAGCCGTCGATGGCCGGCGAAGTGAGGAACTCCACACGCTTGGGCAGGTACATCACCAGCCCGTTCGACTGGAAATTCTCGGGGTGCATGACGAAGGGGATGCGCATGGGGCCGTGGCGGAACCCGTACGAGATGTCGGGCTGCACGGTGCGGATGTAGAACAGCGTGCGGCGTGCCACGCCCGACACGGTATCGGGATAGATCATCCGCACGTCGGGCGTGCGGATCGTGCTCCACTTCAGTCCCGCGGGGTCGGAACCCCACGTATAATACTGGGCACCGGCTTTCGGCGCGACGCCCAGGGCGCACAGGAACAGTACGGTATACAGCAGCCTGCGCATCTCAGGAGCCGGCTTTTTTACAGCGGTAGCCGCCCTTGGCGAGGATCTCCACAACGCGGTCGCGGTGGTCGCCCTGGATGATGATCTCCCCGTCCTTGGCCGTGCCACCGACGCCGCACCGGGTTTTCAGCAGGCGTGCCAGCTCCTGCAGGTCGGCGTCGCACCCGACAAATCCCCTGACGAGCGTCACGACCTTGCCCCCGCGTTGCTTGCGGTCGAGCCACACGCGCAGATCCTGCTGCGCCGGGGGCAATGTCACGGGCCCTTGGGCCGTGCCGGTGTCATATTGAAAATCGGGGTTGGTCGAGTAGACCATCCCGAGCCTCGCTTTCCAATCGTTGTCTGCCATATTGTTCGAATAGTAGGAATCGAACGTCCTTTTAGGACGTCTTATTTTGTGCAAAAATAATAAAATATTACCTTTGTTGACGTATGGCGAAAAAGTTCCGCGAAAAACTGCGCAAATTAAACCCGTTCACGCGCCCGGCCACGCTCGAAGAGCTGCCCAAACCGCTGCCGGCCAACCCCGACCAGCGGCTCGTGAGGGTTTATGTCGAAGGCTACGAGGACGTGGCTTTCTGGCGCGGCATCTTCGACCACTTCCAGAACCCCTACATGCGTTTCGAAATCTCGGTTCCCAACCGCGCCGACCTGCCCAAGGGCAAGAAGGTGCTGATGGGCATGATCCCCCGCTCGTCGGACGAACTGATCCTGTGCGTCGACTCGGATTTCGACTTCCTGTTCGCCGACCGTACGGAGCAGTCGCGCGAGGTCAACAACGCCCGCTACATGTTCCACACCTACGCCTACGCCACCGAGAACTTCCTCTGCTACGCCCCCTCGCTGCACAACATCTGCGTCAAGGCCACCAAAAACGACACCCGCATCTTCGATTTCGTGCGTTTCATGCATGAATATTCCTGCACGATCTACCCGCTGTTCCTCTGGTACGCCTACTCAGCGCAGCTCTCCTCGGAGAACGTCTTTCCGCTCATCGACTTCAAGTCAGCAGTGCGCATCGGCTACCTCGACCTGGCGGACAACGGCGAAAAAACGCTCGAATGGCTCCGGCGCAACGTGGCCAAACGCGAGGAGATGCTCCGCAAGCGCAACCCGAAGATGATCGAACCGATGAAGGAGTTCGAGGAGCAGCTCAGGGGGCGCGGCCTGACACCCGAGAACGCCTACCTGTTCATGCACGGGCACACGCTGATGGACAACGTGGTGATGATCCTGCTGAACTCCGTGTGCGAGAAGTTGCGGGCGATGTCGATCGCCAAGATCACGGCCTCGAAGAAACAGGGCGTGGCGCTCAAGAACGAGATGGCGAACTACACCAACTCGCTGCGTTCGATCCGCGACGTACTGCTCGACAACGAGAACTACACCAAATGCCCGCTCTACAAACGCCTCCAGCGCGACATCGAAAAATACATCGCCCGCACGATCTGGAACATGAAACGCAGCGGCGCGATCCGCGACGATTCGACCTGGACGGTGCTGCGCAACATGCGGCAAGGCTCCGAAATAAAATAGCGAACCGGAAGCGGCCCCGCGGGGCCGCTTCCGGTTTTATACAGGCACGGCGCATCCGCCGATCCCCGTCCGATCCCGCCGCTAACTGCGCTTGCGCACCACGCGCACCGCGTCGCCGTAGTTCATGGCGCCGCACGCCACGAGCGCGGAATACTCGCCGAGGGAAAGCCCCGCGGTCACGTCAGCCTCTATGCCGAGACGGCGCACGCCTTCGAGTATGCACACTTCGGCGACGAGCATTGCCGCCTGCGTGAATTCGGTCTTGTTGATAAGATCGTTTTCGTCGAACATTATTCCGCGGAGATTGAAGTCGAGCAGATCGGCGGCGTAGTCCACCGCCTGGCGGCACTCGGCGAAAGTATCGTAGAAATCCTTCGCCATGCCGACGTACTGCGCTCCCTGTCCGGGAAATATGAATGCTGTTTTCTTTTCCATAGATTATCCTCCGGCGTCCGGCGGTTACGAATAAAGCTGAGCTTTCTTCGCAGCCGTGAACGACAGCTCGCCTTTGGCGCGGAGCTGACCGTCTACGGACGCTTTGACCGCAAACTTATACAGACCGCCCGCAGCCATGAGCACGTTGGCTTCCAGAGTCAGCGTGTCGCCGGGCACGACGGCCTTCACGAACTTGAACGCGTCGGCTTTGAGAAGAACGTATACGGTATCCGGATCGCTCATCGAGCCGTCGCCCGGGTCTATGACCAGCGAGCAGAGCTGCGCGAGCGATTCGATAATGAGCACGCCGGGCATGACCGGCATTTCGGGGAAATGTCCCGCGAAATACGGCTCGTTGACCGATACGTTCTTGATGCCTTTCGCATACTCGTTCGGTCTGATTTCGGTCACCTTTTCCACCATCTGGAACGGCGGCCGCTGCTTTATTCTTTTATTGATATCTAAAATATTCATTACCATAGCTCATGTCTCGCGCCGGTTGCGACACTGTAAATTATTAAACCCTATTGTTCCCTTGTGAACCCGACATGGCAGCGAGTGCGAGCGGATTTTGTGTGCTCAGCGGCGCA
>ERZ779866.1231-NODE-1231-length-26560-cov-3.256480_pt1 | contig 26560 bp, 24 predicted proteins | sample MGYA00511248_ERZ779866 | MGnify/ENA primary metagenome ERZ779866 (study PRJEB29588, sample SAMEA2155758) | human gut metagenome | biome: human gut; feature: human-associated habitat; material: faeces | place: Denmark | collected 2008/2010 ... | reverse complement strand
CCCCCGGCCGGTTTAATTCAACAGGCCTTTGATAACGGCGTTGGCTTTTCCCATATCCAGCTGTCCGGCATATTTGGCTTTCAGCGCGCCCATAACCTTGCCCATGTCTTTCATTGAAGCGGCGCCGGTCTCGGCAATCAGAGCCTTCACCGCATTTTCGATTTCCGCTTCGTTCATCTGTTTGGGCAGAAAACGCTCAATGACGCTGATTTCATATTTTTCTTTTTCGGCCAGTTCCGGACGGTTGCCGTCAATATACATCTTGATTGAATCGTTGCGCTGTTTAATCATCGACTGCATCATGGCCATCAAATCGGCATCGCTGGCTTTTTCCTGCCCCTTGCCGCGCGCATCGACGTCCTTTTCTTTCATGCCGGCAATAATCAGACGCACGGCACCGACCGTATTCATATCCTTATTCTTCATCGATTCTTTCAAAGCGTTTTGCAAATCGTCTCTTAACATATCGTTTTCTCCTCAGAATTTTAACTTGTCCCCAAGAATAAACAGATGCACGCAAAATTGCAACATCGATTTGCGGAAAGCGGCGAATTTGTCTACACGCCCGGCAAAAATTTATTGCAATTAAGTTAGATAAAGCTAATACTTGCCCCATAAAATCATAACATTATATATACAAAGAACATAATAAGATATGAACAAAATCTCGGATATAAGCGTTATATCTGCTTTTGTGCTGACATCTCTCAGCCAAACAGTTTCTGCTGCAGAATATATCTATATCGGCAGCTCCGGCAATGCTGAAAATACAAAAACTTCATATAATGACAAAATCATAACCAATCAAGACGCCACCGATTCTGATATATTCAATGCAATCAGCACGGACCGAAACGGAGCCCTCAATAACAGTTATGACCTGTCCATCCAAGCAATTCTGCATAACAACTACAGCAATACGGGTACGATTTTTAATAGACGAGGCTCTTTAACACTAAACAGCGGCAGCAGTTTTTATAATAATTATGCTTCTTCATATGGCGGAGCTCTTTACGGCAGCGACAAAAGCACAATAAACATAAAAGGAGATTCACAATTTATCGGCAACGAGGCCGAAAACGACGGCGGCGCAATTTACAGTTTCGGCACGCTCAATCTTGACACATCTGAGGGAAACATCGTCTTCAAAGACAACCGGGTCGGAAACATATACAACGACATCTCAACCGCCTCCGTCGGCAGCACCCCGGTCGAAATCAACATCAGTGGTCCCGGCACGGTCGAAATCTGGGGCGGAATCAACAACATTCGTCAAAACAAAGATGCCGTCATCAACATAACAAACGGAAATCTTGATATAAAAACCGCAGAAATCTACAGCGGAGAGCTCAATTTCAACGGCGGCGCCAACCTATGTCTCACGCTCCGCTCTTCAGCTTCAGGATTGGACTTCGGACGAATTTTCGCCGACCGCGTCAACTTTTCCGGCAGCAACAACAACATCAACATCAACGTTGACATCAACACCTATAACGGCGCGGAAACGCAGATGCTGAAAATAATCGACGCAGAGTTCAACGGCAATTTTGACAATCTCGCCGGCGCGGACGGATACAACAACCTCAGCGGCAGCGACAAATACAGCGTCACCGCTACCGAAACGCCGGGAGAATTTCTGTTCAGCCGCAATACCGCTGAAGAAGTTCCGGATTCTCAACCCGCCGGAAGCGCCTCGATTGCCGACGCCTGGCTTGAATCCGGCGGTTTTGCAGAAAATTCCGTGGCTTATGAGATAGCCTCCGGCCTGCTGAATACGGACACCGAAACCCGCAACCGGGCCCTTGAGACTCTGGCACCGGATTCCCGGGAGAATGCCCGGCTTGTTAGCAACGAAATCAGCCGTGAGGTCATCAGCGCCGTCAGTGAAAGTCTCCGCGTCGGTTCGGCTTTTGCTGCCGACGGTTTGGCTGCCGGAGACGAAACCTTTGACCGTCACCGCAGTTGGGTCAAGCTTTTAGGCAACCATGCCAGACTGTCCGGCCAAGGCGGTTTTTCCGCAGATATGAGCGGCATATCAATGGGGGCTGACAAACAAATCGCGCCCGAACTGCGGCTGGGAGTGGCCTACGCCTATGTCAGCGGCAATATCGGCGGCCGCGCCAAACAGACCTCGATTCGCATACGGCGGTTTTATACGGAGAATATCGTCCCGCAAACTGGTATGTCAACGCCGTTGCCTCATACGGGCAAACCGCTTATAAAGAAACCGGAAACGTCGCCGGCATCCCCCTGCGGGCAAAATACGACGTGGCAGCAACCGCTCTGCAGGTAATGAGCGGTTATGACTTTGGTGCTTTCACACCTGAAACGGGACTGCGCTATACCCGATACCATCACCGCGGATACCGCGATTCCGCCGGACAAAACTACGGGGCTTATAATACAGATTTATTAACGGCAGTTGCCGGCAGCCGCCTGCGCTGGCGTTTTTCCTTGTCCGATGAAACTCTGGTTTTGCCCGAAATCAAAACCGCCCTCACTTATGACCTCACAACCCCGGGACGAAACACCGTCGTCATGCTCGAAAACGGCGCGTCTTATACCGTATCTTCAGACCCGGTCAGCCGTTTGGGCATTGAAGTCGGTGCCGGACTGCATTTTCGGATTAAACAAAAAATAGACTTCTCGATAGGATATGAAGGATATTTTAAAGACGACTATCAAAGCCACAACGGCATTATCAAGGCGGAATATCGTTTCTAACCCATAATGTCATGTTGAGCACCGCGAAACATCTCAGCCGATTATTGCCTCCGGGCGCTGCCCGGTCATGTTGAGCGAAACGAAGTGAAGTCGAAACATCCCAGCCTTACACTTTTGTACGCACAACCCCTTAAAAAATATTGCATTTACAAGAAAATCCCTTATTATTGAGATAATTTTATATAGCAGACCCTCTGTAATTATGTTCATAAAGGATATCAGAAATGCGCAGATTCTTGTTGACTTCCACCGCTTTAACCCTCGTTGCCGTAACTTCCCCGGCCTTTGCTATCGAAATTTCGCAAACACTACTCATTGATAATGGCAACAGTAGCACCTATAACTCTGAGACCTTAAAAAACAATCAAAGCACACTATCTCTGTCACCTGTTATAGATATCCAAAATACAACAGATTTAAATTTTACTGCCAATATACAAAATAACGTTTCTACGTCAAACAGAGGAAGTGCAATAATATATCAATCTACATCAGGAAACTTTACCCTAAATTCCGGCTCCTCATTTTCGAACAATAGTAATTCTAATTCAGGCGGCGGAGCTCTCTATAATGCTGGTATTAATCTTTCCATCATTAACAACACTTTTGATGGAAATAAGGCAACTGGTTCGTCAGGTAAGGGCGGTGCCTTTTATGACTATGGCGCTTACGGAGCATCCAACAATGCATCTCAAATTTCAATAGAGCAAGGAACATTCAGTAACAATACAGCCTCAACTGATGGTGGTGCAATTTATAATCTTGGAAGAAATGCCTCAAGTTCTATATCCATAAAAGGCACCACTTTCTCAAACAATACTGCCACCTCCGGCAATGGTGGTGCCATATTTATCACTGCTGGTTCATTAAACTTTTCCGATGGAACAACTACTTTTTCCGGTAATACAGCAAACAACAAGGCTAATGACATACATTTGAATTCATCAGATGCATTAATGAATATCTCTTCCGATGCGAGTGTTAAACTGGACGGCGGTATCAGCGGTAGTGGCATCATCAACATTGACGGTACGCTCAATATTGACATCTCCGACGCTGTCACCACGCAAGCTTCCGCACCATCCGTCGCCGCAAACACAATTAATTTCAACTCGGGCAGTAATTTAACACTGACAATATCGTACAATAATAGTTGGTTATACGGTCAGCTTAATGCTACAAACTTAACAACGGACGGTTCTATTACCTTTAATTTAGACGAGAGCGCAAAAAATGCAATCGACAGCGGAACTCACGCCACAATCAAAATGTCTAAATTTAAAGAGGGTTGGACAAACAACGACGGTTATCGTTATAGCTATGATGGTACAAATTATATCATCTCTAAAGCATATACTTTTAGCGGAAATACACTGTATCTGTTCGGCAGTGATGTTCCCGCCGGATATTATCCTAACGAAGACAGCGACAAATGGGGAGTTAAAGGCAGTTTCGAAATCACTGACAGTATGCAGTCCCCAGCAGAAAACATCGATATTATCAGCAATCAGGCCAGCGATGGAACTAAGCTGACAAGCGGAACAACCGCCGCCGTCATTAACAGTGCCAATACTGCCGACTATCAATTTGATATCCAAGGATATACTAATAATTCAAATAGTGCTAAAGGCGGTGCTGTCTACAACGGTTCAGACAAGACACTAACCGTAAACCAAGGTTCTGTTTTCAAGAACAACCAGGCTACCCAAGGAAACGGCGGAGCCATTTATAATGACGGCACTCTTACAGTTGCTCAGGGTTCTACTTTTGAGGGAAACTCAGCCCAAAACGGCGGCGCTGTTTATAACGCTTCCAACAAAAACCTTACCATCTATGGCGACTCAACAATCACAAACAATACCGCGACCTCGGAAGGCGGTGCCGTCTACAATGCCGGAACATTGGCTCTTAATACTTCAACCGGAGATATTACCTTCTCAGGCAACACCGTAAATGGTAATAACAATGATATTTATAATACCGGAACAATAAATATTTCGGGCAATGGTACATTAAATATCAATGGCGGTATTAACAATATAGCATCTTCCAAGAACGGAACAATAACCGTTGACGGAACAACTCTTGCTCTTGGCAACAATGCTGATATTTTTGCCTCCTCAATGTCTTTCACCAACGGTGCTCTCAATGCTGCAGACGGAGCAGATTTAACAACTTCTGAGGATATAAGCTTCAGCGGCACAAAACTTTCATTAACAAATTCTCAAATCAACGCAGATAATTTGTCTTTTGAAAACGGAAGCTTATCTCTTGGTTCATCCAATCTATCTGCCCAAAGTACCTTATCATTTACCAATATGGGTACAATAGATGCATCTAATGCCATATTAGGCGGTACTGATATTTCGTTTGATAACACAAGCATTAATATCGGTTCTAAAGAATTAAATGCTACTGGAGATATCTCCTTTACCAACAACAGTAATTTATTCCTTACTGTACAAAATGAAACAAATTACGGAAAACTAACCGCAACAAACATCACAAACAGCGGCGGTAAGATGACTGTAACTGTTGCATCTAATGCCTTTGATTCTAAGGATGAAATTAATGTGAAAATTTTGAATGCATCAGGAAATTTAACAGAAGGTGATTTCAACGCCCCGATTGCCGCTGATAACAACTTCTTTGAAATAAAATATAATGATGCTGATGACGGTTCATATACCATCACCAAAAAAGGTGATCCGACCCCGACGCCAACGCCGGGCGGCGAAACCATGGGTATTGCCGAAGCCTGGCAGAAAGCGGGCTTCACCTCTGCCGGCGCTGAAGAAGTATATCAGCATCTGCAACACGTCGGCAGCTTAAAAGACGCCTATACCGCTTTGGCTCCGACCGAAGCTCCGGTTATCCAGACAGCCTTAATCCAAATCCAAAATCAGATTATCGGCGCCGTAAGTTCACAACTCACCGGCGGCCTGTCCTCTCCTGTTTCGGAAGGAAAATCTGCCGGAGACGGCATTCTGAACAAGGTTCGCTCCTGGGTCAAACTGCTGGTCAACCATGCCAAATACTCTGCGCATAACGGCTTTTCTTCCGATGTTCAGGGCGTGTCCATGGGCGTTGACAAACTGATCCGCGAAGATTTCCGCTTAGGTTTGGGCTATGCTTACACCAACGGCGACATTGACGGTTTCTGGCGCAGCAGCGACCTGACTTCTCACACCGCCATTCTCTACGGCGAGTACAAACCCTCCAACTGGTATGTCAACGGTATCGCTACCTATGGCTGGGCAGATTATGAAGAAAAGAAAAATCTGCAGGGACTGCTGGTTCGTTCAAAATATGATGTCGATTCTTTCGGCCTGCAGGTCATGACCGGTTATGACTTCGGTATTTACACCCCGGAAATCGGATTGCGCTACGCCCGCTTCAAACGCGACGGCTATCGCGATACAGCCGACCAATATGTCAGTTCCAACACCTCGGACATCTTAACCGCAATTATGGGCGTTAAATTTGAAAAACAATTTACCACCTGCGGCGGAACCCGTTGGAAACCGGAAGCCCGCCTGGCTGCCACCTATGACCTCATCACCGATGAAGACAATGCGCTGGTAACCCTGAACAACGGCGCCGCTTATGAAGCCAAAGGCGAACACTTGAAACGCTTCGGCGTTGAATTTGGCGCCGGCGTTAACATCGAGGTTAACGACAAGGTGGACATTTCTTTCGGATATGAAGGCCACTTCCGTAAAGACTATCAGGATCACACCGGAATGGTCAGCGCCATCTATAAGTTCTAAAAAAAACAGAACAGCTGAAAGCCCCGAAATTTCGGGGCTTTTTGTTATTCCGATGTCATGTTGAGCGAAACGAAGTGCAGTCGAAACATCTCAGCCGATAAAACCTGTCATGCTGAGCCTGTCGAAGCATCTCAGCTAATTAATTAAGGCCAAGCCCTTTCGACAAGCTCAGGGTGACCCAGCGTGGGCGCGCGGCACAAAAAAACATTGTCATGTTGAGCACAGCGAAACATCTCAGCCTTTCCATATTGCTGAGATCCTTCACTCCGTTCAGGATGACATTTTACATTCAACAAACTCAGAGTGACATTTGAGTGTGCCGACAACGGAGGCCTATCAACCTGTTCACTAATGGGATCAAACGCCCTCGCGTTTGTGCTGCCCGGTTAGAAATAATGACGGAAAGAAAGTAGACTTTCTTCAAGATTCTTGCCGTGATTTTGCTGATAGTGATATTCCAGCGCTACGGCATTGTTGCGGTCAAGCGTATAAGCGGCCTCAACCTTATATTTAATACGGGCGGCAAATTTAGACGTTGCCCAGATTTGCTCCGCCTCGGCCAACAGCCTCCACGATTCGAAATCAGCATAAACGCCGGCAGCCGCTCCGATGCCCGCCCAATGGTTATCGGGCAGAAAACCGCCGTAAGAGACATAAGAGCTGCCGAGCACATATCCCCAGACTTCGGGGCTGAAAGCATAGGACACGCCGCCGCCGACCTTGAGATTGAATGCATATCCCTCTTTTTCGGTTTCCGGATCAAATTCGCGGCTGACATTGGCGTCAATGACATAAGACATCGGATGAAACATCGCGTCAATCGGCGAAATGGATTTTATGCCGACCAAATCAAATTTTTGCAGCACCGTCTTATTTTGCTCGTCATAGTGCCGCAGAGTCGTATTAAGAAAATTAATTTCCGCACCGCGCAAAAAACCGTAGTTGTCATCTGTCAGAGAATGATAAGCCGGCCGGTAGGAAATCTCTTGAAAAGCCTCCCCGTTTCTGAAACCGCTGCCGATTGTCGCCCGCATGGCCTCGTGCGTTTTCAAAGGCGAACGTCCCTCGCTGAGCGGAGGAAAAGCGCCGGCCTCTTTAATTTTGTTACGGGCGGTCAGGAGTTTAAAACTTTGTGTCCGGTAGGCGTCAAGTTCCAGATTTTTGGCCACGTATTGATATTGCACGAACTGATACGCCGTCTCCAAAACATCGGCCTTTTCACTGTTGTTCAATCCCGAAAGTTCATAATCCTGCCGCTTGATTGCATCCAGATAAGCCGTTCTTTGACTAGGATTCATCAAAGAATAACGATGACGTATTTTGGCCTGACGCGACGGACGATAGTTAATGTTCTTCACCAATCCTTTGCGTTGATACACCGCTTTCAACGTATCCAGCGGAATGGTCTGCATCGGAAACTCATCGGCCAGCTTCAGGGAAGGACGCACCGCGTCAAGCGTCTCCATCAGCATATAAGAGCAGTTTTGCGTAAAGAAATAATAACGTGTCTGAGAGTGGCCGACCTCCCACAAATGTGCCACGAAATAATCCAGTTCTTCGGGCGTCAAATCCAGATTAAGCTCCCATATGTCACGATTCTCAATGTTGTTGTACATATTAATCACGTCATAATAAGGCTTAACCGTAAAACCGCCGTAATAACCGCCGGTCAACCCCCAGACCGCAAACAACACGCTGTTTTCCTTGCCGTCGGTAAAAGCGCCATAGTTTGCGCCGTGCGCCAAAAGCTGTGTCCCCTTGCGCGCGGTATCGATTCTGAGCAGCGTATGGCCGAAAAGGGACGACGGATTGTTCATATAGGCGTCGGTAAACAAAAGCGTGACGCCGGCAGGCTGTAAATCTTTATAAAACTGCTCAAGTTCTTCGCACTCGGGGAAAGCGGCGCTGACCAGGCCGTTTTTTTTCAAAAGCTTATAACGTCCGGGAAACAGACACTTTTTTTCCGTATCCGTACCGTTTTCAAACAATGCTATCGTAGCGCGCAGTTCTTCAGCCGGCTGCCCGCGCCCGACGGGACTTAAAAAAAACGGATCTGAATCAATCGTGCTTTTATACCCCTTGCCGTCGGGACGATAATGTACCGCCGCCAGCCACTCCGGAGAAGTGTCGAACCCGGCCCGCGCCTCAAATACGGTCAAAAACGCCGCCCCCAAAAACAACCAAAATCTTTTCATATCCCAACACCGACAAAGGTTAAAACATCTGAACACCGGACAAAAAACGCGGCCCGAAACACAACCCAGCCTCGAACCGCGCCTTCTTAAAACCGCCTGTGCCGTTTTAAGCTTTGGTAACCTCCAAAAGCTTCAGCGTAACGGCCAGAGCATCCGTATTTTGATCCGGGAACAACAAGGCAAAATTCTGTTTGGAAACTTCGCCGAGTTTCTCGCTGTCGATATTCAGAATACCGGCCAGCGTATCAATGGTTTCACCGTGTCCGCCAGCCGCATCCATGGCATACTGTTCCATATTGTTTTCCATAAATGCCAAAACCATTCTGCCGGTGCCGCCGGTAACGCGGCCGTTCGGATCACAGCCGGAGGTACCGAAAGTAATACCGAAAGTCTGAGTACCGAAAAGACCGTTGGTCGTAGCGGCCAGAACCTGCGGCGCAATACCGCTTTGGCCTCTCCAGGCCATGGAACCCAGACCGCAGCCGGTGCTGTCGACGGCCTGCGCGTTGGATGCCAGAACAACTGCCGCGGCCGCAACCATTGACAAAACTATTTTCTTCATCTGAAAAATCTCCATAAGTTTAACTGTTACGCATTTCAGAATAGCACACGACCGATGTTTGTATAGCCATTAGCGCAGGTTATCACCAACATAAAAAGAAATCCGAAAAGACTTGCATTCTCGTTTTTATGTGTTATATTCAACGGAAGTAAGAGAAAAGAACAAGCTGTGAAGGATTCTGTCCCTCGCAGTTTATTTTTTAACCCGATGTGATTTTATAAAAATCAGCAATCAATATTTGAGGTAAGTAAAATGGAAAAATTCCCTTTAACCAAACAGGGTTTTGTTGAACTTGAAGCAGAATTGAAACACCTGAAGGCTGTTGATCGTCCTAACATCATTGCAGCCATTGCCGAAGCCCGTTCCCACGGCGACCTCTCGGAAAACGCCGAATACTCTGCCGCTAAAGAGAAGCAAAGTTTTATTGAGGGACGCATTCAGGATCTGGAAGCCGTTATCAGCCGCGCCCAGGTTATCGACCCGGCGCAAAGCAAGTGCGACGTCGTCCGTTTTGGCGCTACCGTTCTGGTTGCAGATGAAGATACCAACGCCGAACAGAAATATCAGATTGTCGGCGATTATGAAGCAGACATCGACCGCAACAAAATTTCGCTGTCTTCCCCGCTGGCCAAAGCTCTCATCGGCAAAGAAGTCGGCGATGTTGCCGAATTCTCCGCTCCCGGCGGCAAAAAGTCTTTCGAAATTTTAGAAATAGACTATATCTAGAAATTCCGGTTCCGATAAATATATTAAAGCCATCGACAATTCGATGGCTTTATTTTTTTATGACCAAGGAGAACAAAATGACCGAAAGCAGATATTCATACAATTACGAAAACAAATGCGACTGCAGCGACGACGACAACTGCGGCTGCACCTATCCCAACAATATGCCGCACGACTTTGACCACCGCTGTCCGACCGATCAGAAACAAGAGTGCGTCAAAACCGTAAGCCGCGAAAAAATAGAAGTAAAAACGCCCAACGCTCATTACAAAAAGGACAGCGTCTGCATCTGCTCGCCCCGGGAATGCGACTGCAGCATCAGCAGCGAAGAAAAAAGCAAATAAATAAACAGCCCTATTTTATAATTGCCAAAAGACATTTTAGCCGATAACGTATAAAAAATAAAAATTTCAGGAGTTATAAAATGGCTGAATACAAAACCAAGGTTCTCATCATCGGCTCCGGCCCCGCCGGCTATACCGCGGGCATTTATGCCGCGCGCGCCGGCCTGAACCCGGTCCTGGTCTCCGGCAACCAGATCGGCGGCCAGCTGACGATTACGACCGAAATTGAAAACTTTCCCGGTTTTCCCGAACCGATCGGCGGTCAGGAACTGATGCAAAGAATGAAAGAACAGGCGCAAAACGTCGGCGTAACTATTATCGACGATATCATCAGCGAAGTTGATTTTTCCAAAGCGCCGTATCATTGCAACTCCGCGGCCAACAACCTTTACTGCGGAGATACCGTCATTATCGCCACCGGCGCCTCTGCCCGCTGGCTGGGCTTGGAAAGCGAAAAGAAGTTTTTGGGCTTCGGCGTTTCCGGCTGCGCCACCTGTGACGGATTTTTTTACCGCGGCAAAGACGTGGCCGTCGTCGGCGGCGGCAATACTGCGGCGGAAGAAGCTCTCTACCTCACGACGTTTGCCAAATCGGTGACCCTCATTCACCGGCGCGATTCTCTGCGCGCGGACAAACTGATGCAGCAGCGCCTGAAAAACAACAAAAAAATAAACATTGAATGGGACAGCGTGGTGGAAGAAGTGGTCGGCACCGAGAACCCCTTGTCAGTCAACGGCGTCATCATCAAAAACGTCAAAACCGACCGCACCACCAAACTTAACGTCGACGGTCTGTTTATCGCCATCGGCCACCATCCGAACACCGAACTGTTCAAAGGCCTGCTGGAGCTCGACAATGACGGTTACATCGTTACCAAGCATGACAGCTGCGAGACCAGCATTCCCGGCATTTTTGCCGCCGGAGACGTTCAAAACGCCAATTTCCGCCAGGCCGTTGTTGCCGCTGGAACCGGCTGTATGGCAGCTCTGGAAGCAGAAAAGTATTTAAACAAATAAAATATTTTGCCCAAAAAATGCCTTGCGCAGGCAGGTGAAATATGATAAATTGATAATGTTTTATTAAAAATAACAAATAATTATGAACAAGTTTGAAAAAATCGGTTATGCGGGAATAGTTCTTGCTGCCGTGGGAATTGTAGCTTTTTGGGTTTTCGGTTTTAACAACGACTTGGAAGCATCCGAGTGGAGTCTTTTCTCTGCCGGTGTTTCCGCCTGGATAGGATTGATTTCCTTAGGCCTGAACAAACTGCGTTCCCGTTGGATGTACAATTAAAATTTAACCCACTCAAAAAAAAACAGCTCTTTAAACAGAGCTGTTTTTTATTTAGGATACCTTTATTCGTAACGCAGGGCATTAATCGGATTTAACAACGACGCCTTGTAGGCCGGATAAAACCCGAAAAAGAGACCGACCAGTCCGGCAAAAGAAAAAGGAAGCAATACATAAAGCAGCGTCGGCTGCGGCGTAAGCGTCGTAAATGAAGAAACCAGCCAAATACCGAGCATCCCCAGAATAATGCCCATCAAACCGCCGATCAAAGACAAAACCAACGCCTCCATCAAAAACTGCAGCCGAATATCCCAGGTTTTGGCGCCGATAGCCATTCTGATACCGATTTCACGCGTACGCTCGGTTACGGAAACCAGCATGATATTCATAATGCCGATACCGCCGACCAGAAGCGAAATGCCGGCAATGGAACCCAACATAATCGTCATGATTTTGGTAGAATTCTCCATCATTTCCATCATCTGGGTCAGATTGCGAATGACAAAATCGTTTTCCTTGTTGCTTCCCAGATTATGCCTCTGTCGCAAAAGTTCGGTTATTTCTTCCTGAGAAGTATAAGTGCTTTCAGAATCTACTGCCTGCAGCATAATCATTTTCACCTGATCCGGAAACTGGATACCCATCACTTTTTTCTGAGCGGTCGTAATCGGAATATAAACCGCGTCATCCTGATCCATCCCCATTCCGCTTTGCCCGCGCGCCACCAAAACGCCGATAACCTGAAAAGGCATTCCCTTAATGCGTATGGTGCGGCCGATGGGATCAACGTCGCCAAACAGTTCATTAACCACCGTACGTCCCAAAATAGCAACTTTAGATGCATTTTTTACATCGGCTTCGCTGAAAAAGCGGCCATAATCAAGCTCCCATTCTTTAATCTCAAACAAACGGTTATCCGTTCCGCTGATACCCGTAGACCAGTTGGCGTTGCCGTATACGATCTGCGCCGTCTCTTCCAACACCGGCGCGGCCAGGCGTATTTTGCTGATTTTTTCCTGAATGGCGTCCCCGTCCGCTTTTTTCATGGTCGGCTGGGAACCGTGTCCGCCTCTGGCGCCGCTTGACGTTGCCACGCCCGAACGAACGATAATCAGATTGGATCCCATTGTCTTCATTTCGTTTTGAATCGAAATCTGTGCTCCGTGGCCGATGGCCAGCATCACAATAACGGCCGCCACGCCGATGATAATGCCCAGACTGGTCAGAATGGAACGCATCTTGTTGGCTTTAATCGCCCGCACCGCAATGCTGAAAATCGTCTTTAGTTCAATCATCCCTCGCCTCCGGAAAACAAATCGGGCGCTTTGTTTTTGGCTGCCTTGCGTTTAACGGCTTCGTCCGAAGAAATTTCGCCGTCCACAATTCTGATAACGCGGTCGGCATAGCGGGCAATGTCTTCCTCATGCGTAACCAGAATAATCGTCCGTCCCATTTCCTTGTTGAGTTTGGTAAACAAGTCCATAATTTCCACACTCATCTTGGTATCAAGGTTGCCGGTCGGCTCGTCGGCAAAAATAATCGGCGCGTCGTTAACCACCGCCCGTGCAATGGCCACGCGCTGCTGCTGACCGCCCGACAACTGGTTGGGCTGATGATACATTCTCTCTTTGAGACCCACGCTTTTAAGCGCCTTGGCTGCCCGTTCATGACGTTCTTCGTCGGCCACGCCGGCATAAACCATCGGCAGTTCCACATTTTCAATGGCAGAAGTGCGCGACAAAAGGTTAAATCCCTGAAACACAAACCCTATTTTCTGATTGCGAATTCCGGCCAAATCATCGGAACTCAGCTTTTCAACATTCATTCCGTCCAGCACATAATGGCCGGAAGTCGGCTTGTCCAAACATCCCAATATATTCATCAAAGTTGATTTTCCCGAACCCGAAGGCCCCATGATGGCCACGAACTCGCCGCGCTCAATCTGTAAGGATATGCCTTTCAATATCTTCAGGTTAAAACCGTCCAGCGGATAGCTTTTGACAATGTTCTTAAGTTCAATCAAGGCCATCAGCGCGGCATCCTCATTCTCATCTGACGCGCTTTGACGTCATTTTCTTTCTTCTCGACGATAATCTCGTCGCCTTCGCGCAAATCGGCGGAGCTTATCTCCGTACTGTTGTCGTCGCTAACGCCGGTCTTAATCGCCACCCGCATCGGATGCCCGTTTTTCATCACCCATACGCCTTTGTCTTTATAGCGTTTTGAAGCAGCGCCGCTGCCGTCGTCCATATAGAAACGCAGCGCCTGATTGGGCACCAGAAAAACATTTTGCTTTTCGGCGGTAATGATTTCAACATTCGCAGTCATACCGGGTTTCAGTTTAAGCTCTTTGTTGTCGATTTCGATAATCACTTCATAAGTCACGACATTTGAGGTCGTAATCGCCTCGTTGCGCACCTGGGTCACAATACCGTAAAATATTTCGTCGGGATAGCTGTCAACGCTGAACTCAACCGTCTGCCCTTCCTTAACCTTGGCAATGTCGGCTTCCACCACCGAAGCCTCAATCTGCATTTTGGTCAGATCTTCCGCCACGTTGAACAGAGTCGGCGTCTGAAAACTGGCCGCTACCGTCTGTCCGACTTCCACGACCTTGGAAACCACGATCCCTTCGACCGGGGACACAATCTTGGTATAATTTAGGTCAATCAATGCCGAATTCAGAGCCGCCTCAGCCTGTTTAACCTGAGCCTCGTTCAGCATTTTCTGCGCGACGGCATTATCATAATCCCGCTGAGCGGATTCCAGCTCCTTATCGGCGGAATAACGCGACGTATTGAGCTTTTTGATACGATCCAAATGTTTTTTATAATATATTATGTCGTTTTTTACCACCTCAACCTGAGCCTTGGCTATATCAAGCGCTGCCTGTTTCTGAGCGACACTGGCCTCAAACAGGGCCGGATCAATCTGCGCCAAAATCTGATTTTTCTGTACCGGAGAATTATAGTCTACAAAAATTTCCGAAATGGTTCCCGAAACCTGCGTACCGATATTAATGGTTGAAATCGGGTTAATGATGCCCGAAGCCGTGATTTTTTCGGTAATATTACCCTTTTGCAGTTTTCTGGTTACAAATTCATCGTCAACATCATTGACTGAATTCAGATAAAAGGCGACTCCGCCTCCGATTAACAATAACCAAACATATTTCAGATATTTTTTCATAACCTTACCACAACCTTGAATATAAATAAAAAAATTAAATTTACAATTTGTATGAATTATAACCGCAAAAAGTTCATTATTTCTTTAAAATAACCGCCAAATTTTAAAATTTAATAAAAGCATCTTGTCAAAAACATCTTTTTTGTCTACTATGATAGGTACTTTAAATATAATTATTGCTAAGACTGTGAGAAATAATGCCGGAATTTTTGCGTTTCGGCAAGTATTAATCTAAAATATAAATAATATGAACAAAGTAGATTTGTCGGCTGCTCCAACCTCTGCTGACGAACATTTGCAAAATGTAATCAAAAACGAGAATGCCTGTGTCAAAGACCGTAACATGGTTCTTCGCCGTATTATCACGGATCTTGAAAATCATCTGGAACTTGACGACGACTATCAGAAAGCGTTGGAAATTCTTCTTTCTTCGGTTTCAAACATGACCGGATGCGAGAAATATTTCTACGAAGTAATGATTGCCCTGCACGTGTACGGCAATGCCGAGCAGAAACAGCTGGCTGAGAAATTTCACGCTTTGGTTTACGGGACAAAGTCTCATAACTAAAACAGTTACTAATTTTTAATTTATTTTTATTTTTATGGACTCAAAATCGAGAAAAGAATTTTTCGCAAACATTGCGAAACTTCCGCTGGAAGAGAAAATCGAAACAATCTTCGAGATTGTAGAAGAGAAAGAAGCTGCGGAACTGGTAAAGAAGCAAATCATTCGCAGCAAGCTGGAAACCACCGAAAAACTGGCTCTGCTGAGTAAGTATTTCGGACAGGACGTCGCTGAAGACATCATCTTCCAGCTGCAGAAAAATGAGACGAGAAAAAACGCCAATCTGGCAGACACGCTGTCCCTCCGCGACTACATCAAGTCACGGGAAGACCTGAAGTATTTCCTGACCAACGCCGCATTGGGAACCGGCAGCATCAACCAGAGCGTCAAAACCTTTCTCAAAGCCATTGCCGCTTTTCTGGATTTGAAGAGAGATATGAACGAACGCATCGGCGAGGAAGATTGCAAAATAATCCAATCGTTGTTGCCGGTGGATCAGTACCCGCTTTACCGCGACCAGATGAATCGCATCATTCATATGGCTTTCCGGTTCCAGGGACAGAAGATTAAGAGAATAGCCTTCCGCTTCTTTGACGAGGTTCTCACTCGTTATCAGACAGTAGAAGTTGCCATTTTCTTCAACCTTCTAGAGGGCGAATATCTCTCAAAGGAAATGAGCGTCATCATCAAGACGCACCTGCAGCTCATCGTCGGAGATGAGTTTCTGTGCAAAAAAGTGCAGGAAGAACTGTTGCGCATCCAGTCCGTCGCAGCCACTCAAAAAGAGAAAAAGGAGCTGCAAAACGTACTGGATATGGTGACCGAGGCTGTTTTGGCCCGAGAGCATCAAAAACAGTTGCTGGCTCAGACCGCTGCCGGTTGACACACCGCAGCAGGCAAACAAAAAAGCGCCTTCATTTGAAGGCGCTTTTCTTTAAGAACAAACTTTTCAACAATACAACGGCGGTTCAATCGGCCGCTCCTGAACGGAAATCTTTTGCGTGCCGCAGTCATACACCACCAAATAATCCTCCGCTCCGATAATTTCGCAGACGAAAGATACACTGCAGTATCTTCCGTTCACGCAGAATTTGCATCTCTTGGGCAGTATCTTCGGCAGCAGTTGACTGCCGTCGCCGCCTGTGGCATTGTAACGCGTCTGCAGTTTTCTGAGTTTCGGACTCATCATACTCTCGGAAATATGCTGCACAATCAGCTCTCCGACCTGTTGCTGCATTTTTTGCAAAATCTCTTTTGCAATGCTTTTTTCACTAATTTTTTTCATAATACCAAAAAAATTTTTATGACCGAAACTCCATACACAACTGCCCGTTACGCTCAATCACCTCACCATAAACGGTGCAATCGTCAAGCTTTATCGTAAATACGCCGCCGGGACGCCGTATTTTCTCGCAGGCAAAAGAACCGTACCAGAAGCAAATTGCGTCAAACTCAGGCACAAAAAAAAGACATCCCGTCACGGAGGCATCTTCTTTCAGCGTCAACGGCCGCACGGCAACCAGCAAATTTTTGCGTCCGTAAAGAATATCCGTTACGGCCCAAAACGGTTCGCTCAAAAAGTTGCAATGATATGCCATTTCGGCAACGGCGCCGGTCATAAGTTCGCTCAATCTCTCCGGGGTCAGCATTTCCGTACCGATCCCCTTAAAAAATTCATTTTTGTTCATAGTTATAATATTAAAAAGATTTTACCTGTCTAAAATATGTGAAATTTAGACAAAAGTCAATAAATAATCCGCCTCCTCTTTAAATGGTCTCAACCCGGCATATATAACCGGCATAAACATTCGTGCTCATAAACAACAAGGAAGCAGAAAATGAAAATAAAAACTCCCTTTCTGGCCATGACGGCCCTCTCCTGCGGACTTTTCCTCTGCGCACCGGAAGCCGGCGCACAAAGCTACTTTGAAAACTACGTAAACGATAATCAGGGTCAGGCGCCTCATCGCCAGCCCAAAAGCGCCAAACAGCGCGTTGCCGCCGGAAAAATCAGGCGCAGCCACACGTTTACCGATGTCGGACAGGACTATACCGATTTTAAAGACTGGCTGAGTAAAGAACACGGAATTGACTTTGGCATCGACGTTTCCGTAATGGGTCAGCGCGGCGCACCCGGCGGGCACAAAACATCGCTGCAAACCATCATCTACCCCTATCTGACCTGGCAGACCTTCCAAAACGAATACGGCACCGGAACCCTGAATATGGCATATAACATCGTTCGTTACGGCGGTTCTATCAACGGCAACAATCTGGGCAGCCGCCTCGGAGCCGGAACCGGCATCAACGATTACGGCGACAGTTCCAACGCTTTTGACGAATTATACTACAGCTATCAGCTGGGCGGTTCATGGAACTGGCTCACGCTTGCCCTCGGCCAGTTTCCGTTGTATAATTTCGACGGCGGCACCTATGATGCCAACCAGCAGGTCAATTTTATCAATGAAGCCCTTTCGCAGAACCTGACCTCCACCTATTCCACTTCCGGGGTCGGCGCCTACGCCCAAATCACGCCTGACAGTGAATGGACTTTTGCCTTCGGTGCTCAGGATGCCTCCAATATCGACGGCATCTCGGTCAGGGTAAACGACCTTAACGACAACCATTACGCCACATTCGGCTACGTCGCCTATTCTCCGTCCGTAAAAGGGCTGGGCAGCGGTCAATACTCCGTCCTGGTCTATAATCAGCCGGCCGTTTCCGAACAACCGGAAACCACCAACGGCTGGTCCTTGAACCTCAGTCAGGACATTGGCAAAAAATGGAGTATCTTCGCCCGCATCAACGGCGTCAGCGGCCATGTTGCCGAAGTCAACCGCTCTTATGTGCTGGGTGCCGTCTATAACGACCCTCTGGATCGCAATCCGCTGGATCAGATCGGTTTCGCCGCCGCTTACAACCGGGTAGACGAAAAAGCGCTCGGCGAACCGACGGAACACAAATACGAAAAAGTGCTGGAAGCCTATTGGGCCTGGGGCATCTCCAAGTGGATGACCATTACGCCGGATATACAATTCTATATTGACCCGGCGCTTAATCCCAAATCAGATTATGACACGGTCTTTTCGCTCAGAACGACCTTTTTCTTCTAGAAAAAGCGGGAAAATCCCGCTTTTTTCAAAACAAGCTTTTTACGAAAAGGCTTGCTTCTTCTTCCGAGACTTAAGTTTTGCCAGACCTTTCCTGAAGTCGCTTTCCCGCCCGATGTACAAATCCGTGCGCAAAGCCAGCAATTCCTCTTCGTCGTCAAGCCGGTATTCTCCCAAACGTTCTTTCCACTCCTGCCGTGCGATTTCCGGCAGGTCAACAATCACGGTGTCAAGATCGGATTTTACGTTATAAATACCGTCCCGGTTAAAGCTCAGAACCTTTCCGTCACCGGCATAAACCACAAGATGCAGCGTATTCTGCCCGCTGCCGGCGGACCGCTGCAGCAAAATCATTCCGGTTTTTAAAGCAGAAAGGCTTAAAGGCCGTGCTCCGCCGTCGTTTTTCCGCACCCGCACGCATTTTCTATATTTGCTTCTGACATATTTTTCAAAAGCCGGCGCAACCGCCATCGACCGCCCGGCTCCGCCCGAAACAAAACCGTCCAAATCTCCGGTCCTCTCATTCAGCCCCGCCAGACAGCTCATCGGCGCCGCGGCATCATAAAATTCGTCCTTGGCAAGTTTTCCGTCCGGACAAACCCGATCAAGAAAATTATGTTTGATATAATTGAGCTTGGAATTGTAATTTCTGATTGACTGCAAATCTTCCAGCGCCGCTCTTAATTCATCGGCGTAACGCGCCATCAGCCAGTCAACGCGCATATCTATCTCCGTGCCGATATCCGTTCCGCCCGGCAGCACGATTTTGCAGGCGGCATCGGCATCCGGCGGACTATACGCCTCCGTCCCCGCACGTTTTTCTTCTTCGCGGCCGCCGAACCCCTCCAAAGCGCCGCCGGCATATTTCAGAGCCTGCGTAAGCATCTTGTTGCGCAAAATCTTTCGCAATTTGACATATCTGCGTTTCCCCGAAACAGACGGCTTCATCATTTTTCACCCTGCAATTGTTTGATTTTTAGTGTCATAATATCATACCCTTACAAGTTTTTAAGCCCTAATATTTTTTATTCATAACTTTTTAAATTAACTTTACTTTTGGCTCAAATTGATTGTAAATAAGGATAATCTGATTTTTTAATATATGGCTTTGTTATGAAAAACTTATCAAAATTTCTTTTTTTATTTGCGGCAATCGTCATGAGTTCTTCCTGCCAAAACACGCCTAAACCGTCTATCGTTCCTGCCGTGGAAATCAAAAAAACGGCGCCGAACAACCAAAATATCATCGGTGCGGTGGAACCGATTTATTTTCCGCCGATGAAAACACCTTTTGCCGCGCGCATCGATACCGGCGCCGAGCAGTCGGCTCTTGACGCCGACAATATCAAATATTTTGAACGCGACGGAGAAAAATGGGTTTCGTTTTCGCTCATCAACCGAGAAAACGGAGAGACATATCGTTTTGAAAAAGAAATTGTCCGCAACATCAGCATTAAACGCATTCATCTGACCGAAAAGCGCCCGATGGTAGAAATGGATGTCAAGTTCGGCAATGAAACCTTCACTTCTCTCTTTTCGCTGGCAAAACGCGACAAGGTCGAATATCAGGCTCTCGTCGGCCGTAACATCATCACCGGCCGCGCCATTGTTGACACTTCCGTTTCCAACACGCTACGTTAAAGAGAAACAACCAATATGTTAAAGAAATTTTTTACCGTCCGCTGCATTTTAACGTTTCTTTTGCTGCTATCCTCCGCTTTTGCCGGCTACAGCATCTATTACAAAATCAAATACTGGGGATTTGGTTTCACGCCCAAACAGGTTTCCGACGTCTGGACCATTGAAGCGCATGTCTCTTTTATGCCGACCGGAGACCCGATTAAAGTTTCTCTGACCACGCCGGCGGAAAACAATAATTTTAAGATTTTGGAACAAGATGTCATCGCAGAAGGCTATAAAACCAAAAAAATAACCGGGGAGACCAACCGTCTTGTTCTGACCTCTCCGGCCAAACAAGGCAAACAGGACATCTATTACCGGGTCATGCTTTTTGACAATCAGGACGCCAAAGGCAAAACCAAGGCGCCGGCGCCTCAGGCACCCAAACAGCCCTATTTTGACGACCAGACCATGGCCACGGCAAAAAAGATTCTCAAAGCCGCCCGAAATATGCCCGGAAACGAAGTTCAGCAGCTCATCAACCTGTTCAATCAGCCCACGCCTGACGCCAATGTCTTAGCTTTTCTCCCGTTGCAGAAAAATGCCAAAGACACCATTGAAGCCATCCGCAGCCTTTTGGCGCTCAAAAACATCCCTTCCCGCACTTCACGCGGCATTAAGCTGGCCGAAAACAAAAAGGCCTTTTCCGCCGACCTGATGTTGGAAGCCTACACCGACGGCAAATGGCGAACCTATAATCCGGCCGACGCCTCCATCGGCGTTCCGTCCGATTTCATTTTGTTTCAGCGCGGCGGCAGTTCTCTTCTCGACGTTGAAGGCGGCGAAGATTCCGTCGTTAAGTTTTCGGTTATAAAATCAGTCACGTCATCTATCAGCCTCGCCGGTAAAAGAGCCTCGATTGCCAAACAGAAAACCATGTTTGACTATTCCATCTACAATCTGCCGGTCGTTGAACAAAATACGCTTAAATGGCTGATGATTTTTCCGCTGGGCATCTTGGTCATCGTACTGATTCGTAATGTCATCGGCCTGACCACCATGGGAACCTTCACCCCGATGCTGCTCTCCATGGCGCTGATTAAAACCGGTTTTGGTTCCGGACTGCTTTGCTTTGCCATGATTATTGCCATCGGCCTGCTCTTGCGGGCAGTGCTTTCAAAACTCAATCTGCTTCTGGTACCGAGGATCTCCGCCGTTGTCATCTTTGTCATTCTGATTATGCAGGCCTTTACCATCATCGGCTATAAACTTAAATTGGATCTGGTTTCCGCCGCGGCATTTTTCCCGATCATCATTATGGCCTGGATTATTGAACGCGCCTCCATCACCTGGGAAGAAGACGGCCCGGTAAACGCCGGAAAACAAGTGTTCAACAGCCTTGTCGCGGCAATTGTCACCTACTTTATCATCAGCAGCGAGACCATTCGCCATATTATGTTTGCGTTCAATGAACTCAATCTGGTCATATTGTTTATTGTCATGCTGCTCGGCACCTATACCGGATACCGGCTGACAGAACTCAAGAGATTCTCACCGATAGCCGAGAGAAAATAAGATGTTCAAAGAATTTTTCTCGTCTTTTGCCTCTCCGTCCAGCCTGCATAAAGCCGGCGTATTGGGAATGAACTGTCGCAATTACAAGTTCATCAGCAAATATAACAACCGCCGCCTTTATCCTCTGGTCGATGACAAAGTCCAGACCAAAACGCTGGCCGCAAAATACGGAATTACCACCCCCGGCTTGATCGGCGTCATTGAACACCAGTACCAGGTCAAAGACCTGCTGCATATTATCGGCAACGCCAAAGACTTTGTCATAAAACCCGCGCATGGTTCCGGCGGCAAAGGCGTTCTGGTCATCAAATCCTTCACGCCGGACCGTTTCGTCAAAGCCTCCGGAGACACACTGACCTTTAACGAAGTCTATCAGCACATTTCCAATGTGTTAAGCGGCCTCTACAGTCTGGGCGGACAATATGACGTTGCCGTCATTGAAGAACTTGTCCACTTCAGCAACATTTTCAAAGATTACAGCTACCAGGGCATTCCCGACGTCAGGGTTATTGTTTACAAGGGTTATCCTGCCATGGCCATGATGCGTCTTGCCACCAAAGCCTCCGGCGGCCGTGCCAATCTTCATCAGGGAGCGGTCGGCGTCGGTCTGGATATTTCCGGCGGCCATGCCTTAAAAGCGGTAATGAACAATCTTCCGCTTACCAATCACCCGGATACAGGCGCCGAACTCAGCCGCATTCAGGTACCGCATTGGCGCGAACATCTGATTATCGGCGCCAAAGCTTATGAAATGACCGGTCTGGGATATCTGGGCGCCGACATCGTATTGGACGCCGACAAAGGCCCTATGATGCTGGAATTAAACGCGCGTCCGGGACTTGCCATTCAGATTGCCAACGGCAAAGGCATTGGAGGTGTGCTAAAACGCATTGAACACTATTATCCCAAAGATCTTTCGCCGGAAGAAAGGGTAGACTTTGTTCTCAGCTTCGGCAAAAAATAATTTTCAGGATAATGGCAAAACCAAAATTCAATTCCTATATAATCATTAACAAAATGATTAAAAACATTTCAAAGCAAAGGAAAAAACAAATGGCCGAAAAATCTACTGCCGAAAAAAAGGCGCCCAAACTTCTAAAGGGCAAAGAACCGCAAAAACTCGACGACAAAAAGACCAAGAGACTGCCGAAAGAAGATACCAAAAAGCTTTCGGTCAGCAAAACCAGAACTAAAAAGATTAAGCATTCCTATCAGGTTAAAGACCCTGAAAACGCGCTGGTTTTAAAATTGAAAGATGGCGATGTGGTTATCGAAATGTTTCCGGATGCGGCACCCAATCATGTTGCGCGCATAAAAGAACTGGTTCGCTCAGGCTTTTATAACGGTTTGAAATTTCACCGCGTCATTGATGGTTTTATGGCACAGACCGGTTGTCCCTACGGCAACGGAACCGGCGGCTCCGGCCACAAACTCAAAGCCGAATTCAACAAAATCCCGCACAAGCGCGGCACTGTTTCCATGGCTCGCTTGATGATGCCGGATTCGGCCGACAGTCAGTTTTTTATATGTTATGACAATTGCGACTGGCTGAACGGACAATATACCGTCTGGGGCGAAGTCACCTCCGGCATGGAATATGTTGACAATATCAAAAAGGGAACCGCACCCAACGGCGCTGTAAGCAAACCGGACGAAATCATCAGCATGTTTGTGATTGCCGATTTGTAATAAAAGTTTAACCTGACATTTGATAATTTTGTGTTAAGATGAAATTATAAATTCCTAAAACACACTCAAAATCTCACCAATCCCCGCTCTCCTGAACGGGGATTTTTGTTTGTAACAAAACTTTCACAAAAAAAAGCTTAATTTTGTCCATAAACCGTGCTATATATAATTTATAAACTTATATTATGGCAATTATTGGAATCTTATCAAAATCGGTCTCAACCTTTTTCCTGATGCTTTCCGGTTATTGCCTTTTTTACTAAACCTCAAAAAAATAATAGCTATGACAGCAAAAGAGAAAAAAGTATTGGAAGCATTGTCTCAGGGAGAATTCGAGAACATCAAAGCGACAGATGAATTAATCGAAACCCTCATTGACACTGCCCGCGAGACCATCGAGAAAAATGAAGCCGCCATTAAAGACGAAGAAGCCAAAGGCGAAAAGAAACGTCAGGCATTCATCGACAAACTGGAGGCACAGAACGATGTTCTTCAGAAGGTTATTGATAATGGAGAAACCTATCTTGAGAACGTAGAAAAAAGCGAAACTTTATTCTCTCTTTACGAAGAGGAAGAATAAAAAAATTATTACCCGAGACAAAAAAATCCCCTGCCTCACCGGCAAGGGATTTTTCTTTGTCCGTTTACTTAAACTGACGTTTCAGCGCGGGACGGCCGCGTTCCTTGGCTCGTTTGTTTATCTTGCGCAGTTTGACGTTTTCTTCGTCAAACGTCTCGCCGATAATCGCAAACATCATCGGCACGAACAACGTAGCCACAAACGTCGATAAAATCATACCGCCGATCATACCGGTACCGATGGCATGACGGCTCCCCGCGCCGGCGCCGGGTGAAATGGCCAGCGGCAAAACGCCGAAAGTAAAGGCCAGCGAAGTCATCACAATCGGACGAAAACGCAGTTTGGCCGCTTCAATTGCCGCTTCGGCATAATTCAGCCCCTCCTGAACCTTCATTACCGCAAACTCAACAATCAAAATGGCGTTTTTGGCGGCCAAACCGATTAACGTCACCAGACCGACCTGAAAATACAGATCGTTTTCAATACCGCGGACATATGTCGCCAGCAATGCGCCCAGCACCGCAAACGGCACCGACAAGATAACCACAATCGGCAAAGACCATTTTTCATACTGCGCCGACAAAATCAGGAAAATCATAATCAGACCGAAAACGAAAGCCTGCGTAGACGCGCCGCCGGTCAGTTTCTCCTGATAGGCCGAACCGATCCAAGACAGGGAATAATCTTCACCCAAGACTTGCTGCGCCACTTCTTCCATTGCGGCAATTGCCTGACCGGAAGAATATCCGGCGGCCGGATCGCCCAAAATTTTAGCGGCCGGGAAAATGTTAAAACGGTTAACCAGTTCCGGTCCCGTAACCCGCTCGACATTAACCAGCGTAGACAACGGCACCAGCTGCCCGCTGTTTGACTTTACATAAACATAACGCAAATCATCGGGCGTGCGACGGAATTTGGATTCCGACTGCAAAGTCACGCGGAAATTGCGTCCCATATAGGTAAAGTCATTGACATACAGACTGCCGAACGTTGACTGCATCACCGCATAAATCTCATTAATCGGCACGTTCAGCACCCGGGCTTTTTCACGGTCCAAATCAATACGGTACTGCGGCGTGCTGACCGAAAACGTGGTCTTTACGTTTGTCAGCTCCGGACGCTTGTTCGCCGCATCAAGAAACTCCTGCGTTTTGGCCATCAGTTCTTCGGAAGACTTGCCGGCGCGATTCTGGATATATCCTTCGAAACCGCCGGACGTACTCATACCCATAATCGGCGGCATACTGAAAGCATAACCGATGCCTTCGGGCTGGCTCAGCCCCATGCCCGTGAACACTTTGGACAAAGCTTCGGCCGACTGGTTGGCCTTTGTGCGCAAATCCCAGTCTTTCAGCGTAATGAAGCTGATGCCGGAATAAGTGTTCTGGCTGGAAGAAAGCATATTATAACCGTTAATCGTCAGCACGTCTTCAACATTGGGATTACTCTTGACCATTTCGCCGACTTTGGCCGTAAACTTCTCCGTCCGCGGCAGCGACGAAGCTTCCGGCATACTGTAGGCCATCAGCAGATTACCCTGATCTTCATTCGGAACCAACCCGCCGGGAATCACCTTAAACAGCCACAAAATGGCGGCAATTACGGCAACAAAACCCCATACCGCGGTTTTTCTGTTTTCAAGGAAAAATTTAACCCCGGCAATATACCAGTTGGTCACGCTGTCAAAGAAACTGTTAAACCATTTGAAAAGACCGGAAGGTTCGCGGTGCGCATGCTCGGGTTTGATAATCAGCGCGCATAAAGCCGGCGTCAGCGTCAAAGCCACCAGCGCGGAAATAAGCACCGAAACTGCGATCGTAACCGAAAACTGTTTGTACATAACACCGGTCATACCGCCCAAAAACGCAATCGGCAGAAAGACCGAGGACAAAACCAGCGCCACGGCAACCACCGGCCCCGAAACCTCTTTCATCGCCTTAATCGCCGCTTCTTTGGGAGACAGTTTTTCCTCAGTCATCAGACGTTCGACGTTTTCCAACACGATAATCGCGTCATCCACCACGATACCGATTGCCAAAATCAAACCGAACAATGTCAACAGGTTGATGGAAAATCCCAAGACATACATTCCGGCAAACGCGCCGATAATCGAAACCGGTACCGCCAAAATCGGAATCAGCGTCGCACGCATATTCTGCAGAAACAGATAAACCACGACAATAACCAGCAAAACGGCTTCAAAAAACGTATGAATCACCTCGTCAATCGACACGTTCACAAACAAAGTCGTGTCATAAGGAATTTCATAAGTGATGCCCTGCGGAAAGTTTTTAGAAAGTTCGGCCATTTTGGCTTTGACCAAACCGGCGGTTTCCAAAGCGTTGGCACCCGGCTGCAGATAAACGGCAAACGCCACCGAAGGTTCTCCGTTAAAGGTTGAGCTGACGCTGTAGTCCTGCGCCCCGAGTTCAATTCTGGCCACGTCTTTCAAACGCAGCATACCGCCTTTGTCGTCCGACCGCAGAATAATGTTTCCAAACTCTTTCTCATCGACCAGGCGGCCTTTGGTATTAACCGAATATGTAAACGCCACGCTTTCGTCCATCGGTTCCTGACCGAACTGTCCGGCGGCAAACTGCGAGTTTTGCTCCTGAATGGCA